>Ga0315338_1000161_pt1 | contig 287307 bp, 270 predicted proteins | sample ASW8metaG_FD_204518 | JGI IMG/M metagenome (GOLD analysis project Ga0315338, IMG submission 204518) | Ammonia-oxidizing marine archaeal communities from Monterey Bay, California, United States - ASW #8 | ecosystem: Environmental > Aquatic > Marine > Coastal | place: USA: California | collected... | reverse complement strand
CGAACGTAAGTGCATATACAATCGGAATGATGACGATGGTTCCGATCAACGCCCAATCGCCATCGGTCATGGTAGCGTCGAAAATCCACCAGTTCTCCGTCACCGCCATGACCGGCAGCATTGTGATGGAAGCGCATGCGAAAACGCCGCAAGTAAGAGGGATTGGCTGACTCTCGGGGGGGCGAAGAATTGCTATGCATACATTACAAAACGCCCAGCAGAGCGGAGCACCAAAAGCCATCAACAACCATGGTGCCATTTCAGGGTCTGGCAGACTTTGATCAGGCAGGAGAACCAATAAGACACCGGCAAGACCGAACAAGAACCCAGCAATACGCAGCAATCGGATGCGGTCGATCCGGAAGAGAACGGCAATTCCATAAGTTAGGATCGGCACGAGGGTGAGGCCTATTCCAATGGCACCGGCTGGAACCTTGGGCGCGACGAAAACGATCAACGTATATGGCACGGCGGTCCCGAGGGTACCGAGCAGAAGATAGAGGCGAAGATCCTTGCGCCGCAGGCTGGGTAGTTGCCGCGTGGCGACCGACGCAACAAACGTCAGCAGTACGGCGCCAAGGCATTGCCAAAAAACGAATGCAAAGACCGGAATACCTTCGGTGGTGGCAATCCGATTTAGTGAAAGAGTCATGGAGTAAATAGCGGCCGAGAATAGAAGAATCGCAAACGGTACCAGGTGCGACTTATTCATCTTCATCATCTTCATGATTACTACTGGCCTTCCGCCACTACGCCTCTTGATTGGTGGGAACAAATTTATTTTTGACGAGTTGCGCGACGTGTCTTGTGGCTGTTGAGAAATGGTCCATGGGCCGTGGGGCGCGGATTATGGGGTGATAAATAGAGGTAAGCGACCTACGTGCGAGGCCTGGGTCCGTTTCCAACCAACCCAGATCAAGCCTCTAGCCAAAGGAGAGCGCATTGCCGTCACCGACCAATCACACAATTCACGCACACCGATAATGGATTGAGGTCGACGCGTGGTACTAAGCGTGAAAGCAAGTGACCGCCAGACTCTTCACCGCCGATCGCCTATTAGGTCGTGAGCGGTATGATCGGACAGTTTGCCTCTTTCTCGACCAAGTCAAAGACAAATAGAAACTTTGCTGCGCCAGTAAGGATGCCCGCGACCAAACCTAGCTCAAAAATCTCACCGTCGTCGAAATGATTACGGAGGGACTCGTAGAGTGCTGGAGTGAGTTGACCATTCATATTTGCTAGCGCCATCTCGCTGGCCAATTGGATAACGGCGCGATCCCTATCAGAAAAGGCAGTGTGAGCTTCGTGCATAATGTTGGCAAGCTGCGCCTCCGTAACGCCAGCCTCGCGCGCGTCCTCGATGTTACCCTTGTTGCAGAAGGCGCAGCCGTGGGTCATCGAAAGCCTATAGCGCAGGAGTTCCTTTGTGCGCGTGTCAACACGACCACCGTAGAAAAGTTTCCCGTAAAAACTATCGAAATACCAGTTAAGTACCTCAGGAGCATTGGCGCCGATCTCAAAAAATGTGGCGTCACCACTTTTACTCTTCTGGAGTGCGTGTGATTTCTCATAGGCTGCACGCACACTCTCGTCCATGGCTTCAGGCGCTACTCGGCTCAGTAGGGGGCTTGGCATAATGTTCTCCCGACGTTTTCTACCCTGCTTTTATGGCAACCAGGGATAACTCGTCAAACTCCTGACCCTTGCACTTTCAAGTCCAGTTGTGGGTGTTCCCGGGGGGGGGCTAGGGCTGGGCCATTGTTTGGTTCAAGTCTACCCCTGCCATAATTTTTTTATTTCTATTCCTCTCGTCTTGAAAAAAAAGCGTAGCCATAAATTTGATGAACCCCCGAATAGTGAGTTAATGGGAGATCGTCCCGATTGTCAGTTGTTCGAGAATGACCATCGCACGCATGGAGAAGACAGGCACTTTCCCGCGGGACATACGCTTTGGCAATGGATCGGTGGGTTAGCTCAAATATGAGGTTGAACATTGGCTCACCCAACGCATGGCATTGCGCGTTGAAGATGACTGTGCGAGTGCCTCCGACGATTACGGCGGTGATGTGGCGGTCTTAACAGTTTCTCCGCCGTGCTGCTCCGACGCGATTGTCCTCTCAGTGCAGGGGTATGGGGCTTGGTTGAACTTCGGGCTGCCGGTCGTTTGTTCTGCTGGCGGCAGTTACGTTGGCCAAATTCTTTGGAACCGAATTGGATCCCAGTTGTTAGAAGTAACTCCGCCAACCGCCAACAGAATTCGGCTATGCTGTTGGTGTGGCCAATAGAAAGTGGCAGTCAGTACCACGGCACCTTTGGTGAGTGCGCGGATGGGCGGCCAGGCGAAGTTTGGGTGCATGGGGCGAAGGTCGGCATCAAGAGACGCCACGCTCACACACTGACGACATCCTATCAACCAGCCCAGGCCACCCTGGAGCTAAACAGCAGCGCTCCGGCTGAGGAGAGTGTTGCGTCTATGCGATGCAGAGTTAACCCTAACGCCAATTGAAACACTGTGCTGCGCTGAAGGGTAAACCGTTGAGGAGAGCGGTGCGAACGGCGGGGCGTTAATATTGGGTGACTTACTGTTTGTACTCGACCATAACCTCGCGATAGGTCGTCGCCCCTATATTGCGTGCCTTGTGCTTAGCGGGGAAACGTACGCCCTTTGAGGGCTCGGAGAGAACAACGATATCGCCACCCTCGACTTTGAAAGAATACACGTCGCCAGTTTGGATTTCAAGCGAGCCGAGGTCATTATCGTTTTCGTCTAATACCTGCACAGTGGAGCCCTGAATCGCGTACCACATGTAATTCCGCTCGTGAGTGTGCATCTCCGTCTCTTCACCGGGCGCGATTTCGAAATTCCATACGCTCACCTGGTCGTTCTCGAACATCTTTTCTGTTCCTAGTTTGCCTGCCATTTTTTCTCCTAAACCAACTTTTGGAGCGCTTCAGTATAACAGAGTTCCAGTATAACACTGAGACTAGGGTTGAAAACCTTTACCGGAACTGATTCGGACCAACCTTGCCGGAGACGAGGCGATGGGCGGGGCACTTCATCCTATGCATCACATTTGCAAGCCAGGGGCAGGCAACTCGTATGGGGTCGGTGATCTATATGACGCCCGCGGCGCATCGGCAATGCGGGGTGTGGTGCATTTTGTCTTCACGTTCGCGGACATGGACGCTAGCCGCACCAGGTAATACCTATTTTTGCTTTGCTAGCGCTGCAGGATGTTGCTGAGCGAATATATTTCTGCATTTCGACAGGATTCGACTTGGCTTAGAGGCCGGTGGCATCTCCCGCCAAATCCTGCGCAGACTAACCGCCTAACTGAATGCACCCGTTCTGTGGCAATAGATACCCCGTCCTCGTGCCAATTTGGATGAGATCGATTTGCGTGCGCACGTTGAAATCACCAAACATGATCGCAAAGCGTAGACTGTATTACTACTAAGTGTTTGAATCAAAGAGATAAAAAATCTCTTTTCGGAAGATTTCTTGAATTGACAACGGCAGCTTGTGGAGTGGCCCTCGGATTCCTATACTCCGCGGCCGTTAGGACGCCTTGAATTGGGACGAGTGGAATACCGTGGCGCGCAAGAAAACAGTAAAAATACCAAAAAACTACAAGCCGACGAAAAGCGAATCATTCATGAATCCGGTGATGAAGAAATATTTTCACCAGAAACTCTTGGATTGGAAAGAGGAGATTCTTGAGGACACCGGGACGACACTCGAAAAACTGAAAACTGAAAACGTTCAGGAAGCGGATTTGGCAGACCGCGCCGCGTCGGAAGCGGAACGAACCGTGGAACTCAGAACCCGCGAACGGGCGCGCAAATTGATCGCTAAGATCGACGCGGCGATCCAACGCATCGATAACAATAGCTATGGCTATTGCGAAGAAACTCAAGAGCCCATCAGTATCAAACGACTTGATGCGCGTCCCATCGCGACCCTCACGATTGAGGCGCAAGAATTGCATGAGCGCCATGAAAAAACTCACCGCGACAATTAATTACAGGGTGCTAATGTACCCCGTCAGCTAAACAATAACGGGCCCCGAAACCTAGTCTAGGGCCATTTTTGTTGTGGCGTGCGGCGCAATATTTTGACCCTTCGAAGCGCCCGTCTCTCGGCCGGTCTCGTCACGCTATTTTTTTTCAAGGTGATTGCTCTGGATCTCTGCGCTGCCCAAAGAAAATTATCAATGCAGCAAGGGGTGCTTAAGGCTGGGGATGCGGCCCTAGCCTAACGTTCTAGATCGAGAGCCCAGGTGAGGAACTCGCCGACCGGCGCCATAGTCTTGCCATATCTGGCGAAGCGCTCGATGAAATCGGGGGCGAGCGCGTTTCCCAGGTTGTCGTCACGGTGAGGATAAAATCCTTGCGTTTTAGATTCTCAATCAACAGATGCTTTGAATCGTAGGCCGCGGTGGTGTTTTAGACTGTTGCTAACGATTTCACATCCAGTACCGCCGAGCGCTTTGGTCTTTTTAAGGCGCTTCCAGCACTTCGGATTGAGTACGATTGCTTCGCGAAGGATGCAGAGGGTCACGCTGCGGGGGTGCCGAATACTGGCGCTCATGAACACGTTGCCTGGCTCCACATTAAAATTCTGGTACTTGGACATACAGGGCTCGGACCTGTCTAAAATACGCACCAGTATGAGTTTTATAGGGCGTTTTGTTCTTGGTTAAGCGCGTGTCCCGGTGAATATGAAAGAGTGAGCCGCCAACAGGTCGAGCGTCGGCCACGAAATTCTCACTGGTTTTTCCATATGTAGCGCGAATTCCTCGACGAAGCGCAGTATCCGGCCGCGCAATTCGTTTTCGTAGCATGACCTTTGGTACTTGAACCATGGTCACTCATTGTACTTTTTCAAATCACGCAAATATTTGAACAGCGATGGCCCAAACTAGAAATTTTCGTTCATATCGATGCTTGTCCAACTTCTCAGGCAGGGCTTGCTCGCTCGCGCATGCTGTAGTTCTATCCTGATCCAACCTCGCATGGGTGATGTTTTGCAAAAGGTCGTGATTGGAATAACCGGAGCCAGTGGTGCCGTCTTGGGTGTGCGCACGGTCGAGGCGTTCTCCGCTGCTGGGGTCGAGACCCACCTTGTCGTGAGCAAATGGGGCCAGCAAACGCTCGAGCATGAAACTCCGCTTAAGCTCGATAATCTCCGAGACCGTGCGACGCAGCTATACAGCTCCGGCGATATGGCGGCGGCGATCTCATCGGGCTCGTTCCGCACCATGGGTATGGTGATCGCACCTTGTTCAATGCATAGCTTGGCGGCGATTTCGCTCGGCATGGGCAAAAATTTGGTGCACCGAGCGGCGGATGTCGTGCTCAAGGAACGCCTGCCTCTCGTGCTGGTGCCGCGCGAGACACCGCTCAATGACGTTCATTTGGAGAACATGCTGCGTCTCAGCCGCATGGGGGTGCGCATCCTGCCACCCAACCCGGCGTTTTATAATCACCCGGAAAGTATCGAGGACATCGTGGATCACATCGTTTCTCGCATCCTAGATCAATTCGGTGTGGCTGCAGAATTTTCGCGGCGCTGGGATGGTGCGATGCGACGCAAGCAGTAACCTATAAAATTGTATAGTGATCTAGAGGGAATACGAACGTGGCGAACAAAATAAGCAAGGGTAAGGGCAGGAAAATTGGCTGGGGAATTATCGGTTCCACCGGCTGGGCCGAGCATACTTTCGCGCCAGCGATCGAGGCGGCGAGGGGGGCGGAGCTGCGCGCAGTTCTAGCCTCAACGCGGACTAAAGCCGAAGAATTTTGTGCCCGCCACAGCATCGGGGGCGGCTATTCCCGGCTCGATGATTTTGTTGCTGACAAATCGATCGATGCCGTGTGGATCTGTGGGCCCAACAATATGCACAAGGCGCATGCGTTAGCTGCACTGGCGGCTGGTAAGCATGTACTGTGCGAAAAGCCGATGGCGATCTCGCCGGCCGAATGCCGGGCGATGATAGCAGCCGCCAAGAAGGCAGGCCGAAAGCTACAAATTGCATACAACACCCGCCACCACCCCAAGCTTCAGGCGGTCCAGAAAGACTGGATGGCCGGGCGCTTTGGCAAACCGGTGCATGGGCGTTGCCATCTCTATTATCCTTATCCGGTCAAGCTCGGCGGTTGGCATTCGCGCGAGAAAGAGGTTGGTTCTTGGGCGTTCGGCGATATCGGTACACATTTGATCGATCAACTTCGCTGGTTTCTGGGTGACGCCAAAAAGGTGATGGCAGCGCATACTTCCAGCCCCAGTTGGGGCTACCGCACACCGGACCATGTAGCAGCGATGATTTCTTTCAAGAACGGCGCGGTTGGTTCACTCTCGGCTTCGACCGGCCTCATACCGGGCAAGGCACGCCTCGAATTTTACGCTGACAACGGTTATATCATTGTTGAAAACGGGTTGCTGGGCATGGAAGGTTCACTTACCACTGGCGTCAAAAACGGCAAGGAGCGCGTTGTAAAATTGCCCTTCTCGCCAACCTACAAGCTTCAGGTCGAGGCGTTCGGGCGCCACATCTCAAGCCGTGCGCCTTTTCCGTTGGCGCCGGAGGATGGTCTGGCGAATGTGCAATTGATAAGCCAAGCGCGCGGCTGGTAAACCGAGCGCCGGGCAGCGGCAGCAACAAAAGTTAGGTGACATAAGATGGCTTTGGACGAACTGCATTATCTCACTCTGCTCGAAGCAGGTCGGAAAATAAGCGGCGGCGAGGTCTCTTCCCTTGAGATGACCGAAACGATGCTGGCCCGCATCGAAAAATTAAACGCTAGCCTGCACCCCTACGTCACGGTGCTGGGCGAAACATCCCGGGCGGAAGCGGCGGCGGCCGACGCCGAGCTGGCGCGTGGCGAAGTACGCGGGCCAATGCATGGCGTACCAATAGCGGTAAAGGATTTGATGGCCATTAGCGGTGTGCGTACCAGCGCCGGCATGCCGCTCCTCAAGGAGCGCAAGCCGGATCACGATGCCACCGTTGTGACGCGCTTGCGCGCTGCTGGTACGGTGATCCTCGGCAAGCTCGAACTGACAGAGGGCGCCTATGCGGGGCACCATCCGGACATCACCGATCCGGTAAATCCGTGGAACGCTGAGTATTGGCCCGGGGTTTCTTCGAGCGGCTCAGGAGTTGCCACCGCTGCCGGGCTCTGTTTCGGTTCGCTGGGCAGCGATACTGGCGGCTCAATCCGCTTTCCGTCGCTCGCATGCGGCTTAGTCGGGCTGAAGCCGACTTGGGGACGGGTGAGCCGATACGGCGTCTTCCCACTGTCTGAAACCCTCGATCATATCGGCCCGATGACACGCAGTGTCGGCGATGCTGCAGCCATGTTAGGTGCGCTTGCCGGCTTCGATGCGCAAGACCCTACGTCTCTCACCGCCGATGTTCCAGACTATCTCTCCGTATTGGCTGATGGCGTGCGCGGGATCAAAATTGGCGTTGATGAACAGTTCAACAGTGACGGTGTCGATGCTGTGGTAAGCGATGCGCTACAAACAGCGATAAATGTGCTTCGCGGCGAAGGGGCGCAAATTTTGTCGATAAAAATACCGCCGCATGACGATGTGGTCGACAGTTGGCTACCTATCTGTTCCGCGGATGCGGCGGTTGCGCACAGCGAAACATACCCGTCGCGCGCCGCTGAATATGGTCCAGTTATGGGCGGTTTACTCGAAACCGGTGTGGCTCTCAGCGGCGCCGAATATGCTCGGGCGACCATCCACCGACAAAATTTTAGTGGCCAGCTGGCAAAACTTTTTGACGAGATTGATCTTATTGCTGCGCCATCTATGGTGGTGCCAACGCCCCGCCTGGACGGCATGGATGAACTCTCTGCTGCGCCCGGTGGGTTGGAGCGGCTGATTCGTTTTACCTCGCCGTTTGATCATAGCGGCAGTCCGACGATCTCGTTACCCTGCGGTTTCACCCAGGCGGGAACGCCGCTTGGCTTCCAACTAGTTGGCCGGCATCTCGACGAAGAGCTTCTACTTCGAGCCGGACACGCCTTCGAGCGCGCGACAGTGTGGAACGCGCGCCACCCGAAGGTTTAACCCAAGTGTAAGGACGCTGCCTTGAGTGCTTGCCGAAGCGCGGCTGAAATCGCCGCCGCCGTTGCCGGAGGTGAGAGCACCGCTCTGGCGGAGACGGAGGCGGTTTTGGCCCAGGTTGCTGCGCGCGAAGACAGCGTCAAGGCGTGGCGATTTCTTGACCCGGATCTAGCCCGCGCCAAGGCTCGCGCGGTCGACGCGTTGCCGCTAAAGGGTCCGTTGGCGGGCGTCGGTGTTGGCCTGAAGGACATCATTGATACTGCTGATTTGCCGACAGAAAACGGCGCCGGCACCGATAAGGGGCGACAGCCAACGCACGATGCTACGGCAGTCAAGCGTCTGATGGCCGCAGGCGCGGTGATTATCGGCAAGACCGTGACCACCGAATGTGCCTTTCTCACGCCGGGTGAGACGCTCAACCCACATGATCCAGAACGTACGCCGGGTGGCTCATCGATGGGCTCGGGTGCGGCGGTCGGCGGCGGCATGGTGCCGCTCGCACTCGGCAGCCAAACTGTCGGTTCAGTGTTACGCCCGGCATCTTTCTGCGGCGCCTGGGCCATGAAGCCAACTTGGGGTCTTGTGCCGCGTACCGGCATGATGGCGCTCTCGCATATACTTGATCATATCGGCGTCTATGGCCGTTCAGCCCACGATCTGGCGCTCATCGTTGATGCACTCTCCGGCGATGATGGGCGGGACCCGGCTAGCTACGGCACAAAACCGAGGTCTCTCGCCGCCGGCCTAAGCAGAAAACCGGTAACCAAACCACGCTTCGTCATGCTGCGTGATTTTGCCTGGCCCGACCTTGAGCCCTCGAGTGTAGACCTGTTCACAGACCTGGCCGATCGCCTGGGCGCGCCCGTTATCGATATGCCGCCGATTTTTGACAATATTTTCGACGTTGCACAGGATATTTTGGGGCGCGATGCGGCGTATAATCTCAGCGAGCGTTGGCACACCGCCAGCGAGTTAATTTCACCGGGCCTGCGCGAATGGCTCGTGCGCGGCTACTCGCTGAGCACCGATAAATACCTCACTCGCATCGAAGCGGTGCAGAGAATGCGTATGGCGTTTCCGGCCGTTATCAGGGATTTTGACGCCGCCATCGCGCCGGTGACAGCCGGTGAAGCGCCAAGGGATTTAAGGAATACTGGCAATCCCAAATTCTGCTTGACCTGGACCACCATCGGCGTTCCGGCGATCAGCGTTCCGGCCCTCAAAGGCCCAGCCTGCATGCCAGTCGGCGTGCAAGTGATCGGCCATCGTGGCGGCGACCTGGAGACGCTCCGCGCCGCGCAATGGCTCGGCGATGAACTCGGCGCCGAGATGGTATAGCCGCCGCACGCGGTAGACCGGATGAGCGCCATCGATCCCACTATCATGGACGGTTATCGCCCGGTTTTGCGCGGGCGTCGTCACATGGCGGTGGCCGGCCACTACCTTGCCGCTCAGGCCGCCTTAAAAGTATTGGAGGCGGGTGGAAATGCCGTTGATGCCGGTGTCGCAGGCGGTCTCGTCCTTGGTGTGGTGCATAGCGAATATGTGAATATTGCCGGCGTGGCCCCGATAATGATCTATAAGGTTGAGACACGGAGTGTGGAGACAATTAGCGGCCTTGGCACATGGCCTGCCGCTATGTCGCCCGATTTGTTTCAGCGCGAATATGATGGAGAGATCCCCGAAGGGATACTACGCACAGTGGTGCCCGCCGCACCCTGCGCCTGGATCAGTGCATTGCAGCGTCATGGTACGATCAGCTTTGCCGAGGCCGCTGCCCAGGCGATCGATTTCGCCGCCCAGGGCTTTGTGATGTATCCCTTCATGGCCAGTATTCTGACCGAACATGAAGCAGATTATGCACGCTGGCCGTCAAGTGCCGAAATCTATCTACCCGGCGGTGCACCGCCGCGCGCCGGTGATTTATTTGTTCAACGCGATCTCGCGGCAAGCCTCAGCTACATGGCGAATGAAGAACGCGCGGCGGTCGGGAAGGGACGAGTAGCCGGACTGGAAGCGGCGCGTGACGCCTTTTACCGCGGCGACATTGCTCAAAAAATTCTCCGGTATCACCGCGAAAATGATGGTCTCTTGAGGGCAACAGATCTCGGCAATTTTAGAAGTGCGGTTGAACCGCCGCTGCGCCAGCAGTTCCTCGATTGCGATATTTATACCTGCGGTGCGTGGTGCCAGGGGCCGGTTTTGGCTCAGGCGCTGTCTCTGCTCGAAGCCGACGAGTTGCGGGTGATGGAGCACAACACACCTGCTTACATTCATCACTTGTGCGAGGCGCTAAAACTCGTCTTTGAAGACCGCGAGCGCTATTACGGCGATCCGCGCTTCGTCGACGTGCCGCTAGAACGGCTGCTGTCGCCAGACTATGCGGCGGCGCGGCGCGCCCTCATCGATGCCACTCGGGCGCGTGAGGAGAATCTGCCGGCTAGTGTAAACGAGCCGCTAATACCGCGTGATACCTCCTACATTTGCGTAATAGACAAGGACGGCAACGCATTCTCTGCAACGCCGAGTGATGTGTCCTACGACACGCCAGTAATCCCCGGCACTGGCTTCTGCCCGTCATCGCGCGGCTCACAATCCTGGCCCGATCCGGCGCATCCATCTGCCGTCCAGCCTGGCAAGCGTCCGCGCCTCACGCCCAATCCAGCATTGGCGATCCGCGCCGGAAAATTCGTTATGCCGTTCGGCACGCCTGGCGGCGACATGCAATGTCAGGCCATGCTTCAGGTACTGATGAATATTCTGGTGTTCGACATGAACCCGCAGGCCGCCGTCGAGGCGCCGCGCTTTGGCACTTATAGCTTTCCGAATTCTTTCGCCCCGCACGACGTTTATCCGGGGCGGGTGAATTTGGAGGCGCGCATCGCTCAGGCAACGGAAGCGGCGTTGAAGGCGCTCGGCCATGACGTATGGATGTGGCCGGAGTGGAGCCAGCTTGCAGGCGCGGTGTGTGTGATTTATCAAGACCTTGAGCGCGGCACGCTTGCCGGCGGGGCTGATCCACGTCTCCCGGCGATGGCAGCCGGTCGCTAACCTTGCAGCGGATTACGCAGAGACCTCAAATCGAGTAAGGTTTTGAACGCATGGGCGCGGTTGGCGACCCCGGGGCTTGCGCAAAATTGCCTTCATGTGGAGTTCCCCCCCTGACAACCTGCGATTGTGGACGGTGGCGGTTTTCTTGTTCAGTTAACCTTTCATGACTTGTTAGGGTCCTAGGCCTCGTGCGGTGTGAGGCTGCGCAGTTGGATGTAGAGCGTAATGTCTTAGCCTTGGGTAGCGGTGCCAGCTTTACCATAGAGAGCCGAGGGATTGAATTTCTGGTCTGAACTTACGAGGCAGAGATGCATCGCAGTGCCAGGCAAGCAAATCAATGCCCATATAGTCCTACTGGTCTAAGCGGATGATGTTATCAACGCCGAATTGACATACTTCACCGTGCGTTCGGATCGGCGATCAGCAACGTCTTAGGGCTTTGTGCGACGGCGCACGGCGGCTTGTGTAGCTGATCCTCTGCTTCGATGACGCGGTTATGCTCATGATGCAAATGTTTGACCTGAGCCTTACCGAGAACGCCCCCAAGCAAGAGATTACAGGGTCCGTTCCTTGTAGTAGAAATTCGGCCCGGTTTGGTGGTACAGCGCGCTAATTTTGCAACTGTCTTAGCCAACCAAAGCTTGCCGCGTTATCTCCTGAGAGCATAATATCCACTTGAATTTTTGAGGAGAGAACGCATGACTGCCTGCATCGTCGGCTGGAGCCACACCCCGTTTGGTAAACATGAAGATGAAGATGTCGAATCGCTGATCGTTAAGGCAGCGCAAGGTGCTCTTGCCGATTCGGGCCTAGAGGCAACGGATATAGACGAAATTTTTGTTGGCCATTGTAACGCCGGTTTTTCCCGCCAGGAATTTACCGCCTCTCTCGCCTTACAGGCCGATGACGCATTCCGCTTTACCCCGGCGACCCGAGTTGAGAACGCTTGCGCGACTGGCAGTTCCGCCATTTATCAGGGCATTAAGACGATCGAGGCCAAACGCGCTCGTTTCGTGCTGGTAGTGGGCGTCGAGAAAATGACCGACACAAAAGGCCCTGCCATCGGCGAAAACCTTCTGAGAGCATCCTATGTAAAAGAAGAGGCGGATATCGAGGGCGGCTTTGCTGGCGTGTTTGGCACTGTTGCCGAGAATTATTTTCAGCGCCATGGCGATCAATCTGACGCACTGGCCAAAATCGCTGCCAAGAATCATAAGGCCGGCGCACGTAACCCTTTGGCGCAAATACAAAAGGACCTTGGCTATGATTTTTGCCGCAACGTGTCGGATAAAAACCCGCTCGTTGCCGGGCCGCTAAAGCGCACCGATTGCTCACTCGTCTCTGACGGCGCCGCCGCCGTAATATTGAGCGATGTAGAAACAGCGCTCGCCATGCCCAAGGCAGTGATCTTCCGTGCTGCCGCACATGTTAATGACTATCTGCCGATGAGCCAGCGCGATATTTTGATGTTCGACGGTTGCAAGAAAGCGTGGGGACAGGCCCTCGGTGATGCTCGCCTGACGCTCGACGATCTCGATTTGGTCGAAACCCATGACTGCTTCACAATTGCTGAATTGATCGAATATGAGGCTATGGGCTTGACCGCGCGTGGCCAGGGCGCCAGGGCCATCCACGAAGGCTGGACAGAGATGGATGGCAAGCTGCCGGTTAATCCCTCAGGTGGCCTCAAATCAAAGGGCCACCCGATCGGCGCCACTGGCGTATCGATGCACGTCCTCAGCGCCCAGCAACTGACCGGCACCGCCGGTGGCATTCAGGTCAAGGACGCCAAACTCGCCGGCATCTTCAATATGGGCGGTACCGCTGTCGCCAATTTTTGCTCAATCTTGGAACCACTGAGATAGTTAAAATACCCTTTCCGTCAGGGGAAGAGGGCTTAGAGGATGAAATCAAAGCACGATAGCGCTACACATCAACGGCGGTGTTAATAACACCTCGCGCTTGGTTGCTCCATCTTCCCAACTCCTCGTTTTCCTCCGGGAAAGGGCAGCTTATCAGGTGTCTAATACAACTCTGCCTTATCGTCCACGGCATGCCCCCGCTTAGGGATCAGCATGTTGCGCTCGAAGGTCATAAACACCGTGCCGTCTTCTTTGTGGCCGGTGGTTTTGATTGTGACGATGCCAGCTGTTGGGCGGGATTTTGACTCACGCTTAGACAGCACTTCTGATTCGGCATAGATCGTATCGTCGGCAAACACCGGGGCGGTCAGCTTGATATCGTCCCAGCCAAGATTGGCGATGGTTTTTTGGCTCACGTCTGAAACGCTCATGCCGGCGACGACGGCGAGGGTGAAGGCGCTGTTCACTAGCGGCTTGCCGAACTCACTGTCCTTGGCGTAGTTCAGGTCGAAATGCAGTGGGTGCTTGTTCATAGTGAGGAGCGTGAACCAGGTGTTGTCTGTCTGGGTAATGGTACGCCCGGGGCGGTGTTCGTATATATGGCCGATTTCGAAGTCTTCATAATATCGGCCATAATCTTCGCGGAAGCGATTCGGGCCGACCTCTTTCATTCGTGCAACCATTTTGTCTCTCCCTTTTTTTGTTCGTCGTTTGATTAATAGGATCGCGGCAGCCCGAGCACATGTTGGGCCAGGTGATTATAAGCCATCTCTTGTGATACCGGCGCGATCTGCAAAAGTCGGAGTTCGCGGAAATAGCGCTCGATATCAAATTCACGCACATAGCCGTAGCCGCCATGAGTTTGTACCGCGCGGTCGGCGGCAAAGAACGCGGCATCAGAGGCCAGTACCTTGGCCATGTTTGATTCGGCGCCGCACGGCTCACCACGATCGAACAACCACGCCGCCTTATACGTCATCAACCGCGCCGCTTCTAGACGGCTGTAGGCTTCTGCGAGAGGAAACTGGATCGCTTGATTCTGGCCGATGGGGCGACCGAACACGACGCGCTCTTTGGCATATTCAACAGCGCGGGCGACGCAGGTATGGCCGAGGCCGACTGCTTGCGCAGCGACCGCAATGCGCTCCGGATTGAGTGTGTCTATCAGACAGTAGAAGCCGCGCCCAACCTCCCCACACACATCGGCGGCGGGAATCTCCCAATCATCCATAAAGAACTGATAGGTCGGCACTGCGTTTCGCCCCATTTTGTGCATTTCATGTGCTTCAAGAGCGCCGGTTTTCCAGTCAAGGTCGGTGAAAAAAAGCGTGATGCCATGGGTGCGCTTTTCGGCCTCCTCATATGGTGTGGTGCGCGCTACCAACATCAAGATTTGTGATTCCTTGACACGTGAGCAGAACGCCTTCTGGCCGTTAATTATGTAAGTGTCCTCGTCCTTCGCTATCGCCGATGTGGAAACGCGGGTGGTATCGAAGCCGATATCGGGCTCGGTGATTGCGAAGGCGATAAATTCACCCTTGGCGATGCGTGGAAGCACCCGTTGTTTAAGTTCTTCCGAACCATGCATCATCAGCGGCCACGGCCCAAAGATCGAGGTATGCACGGCAGTGGTGGCATTAATGCCGGCATGGCGACCGATTTCCTCGATCAGGATACAACCCTCGGTGAGGCCCATACCGGAGCCGCCATATTCTTCCGGAATTAGCGCGCCGAGCCATCCGCCTTCCGCCATGGCAGTACAGAACTCAATCGGCCATTCGCCTTTTTCTTCTTTCTCGCGCCAATAGACGTTGTCGAACGGTAGCTTGTTAAGGAAATCCACAATGGCGGATTGCAGGATCTTTTGATCCTGAGTGAATTCGAAATTCATGCCGAGCTCCGTGTCTTTTTAGACGACGCCGTCATCTTTGAGCTGCGCGCGCGCCGTCGCGTCATAGCCGAGGCCTTGAAGGATTTCATCGCTATGTTCGCCGAGGTCGGGTAGGTGATTGAACACCGGCGCTTTGCCTTTGATGCGGATAGGGCTCAAAAATTCCCTTAGTGGCCCGACTGAAGAACTCAGTTCGCCGATGGCGCCGCGCGCCTTCAACTGTGGATGTTCGAGCACTTCGCCGAGGGTATTGACACCGCCGCAGGGAATACCGGCGGCGCGCAAGCGTGTCAGCCATTCAGTCTTGGGCTGTCCCAAAAACAGTTCGACTAACCGGCCTTCGAGGCTCGCGCGGTTGGCGATGCGCGATTCATTGTTCTTGTAACGCGGGTCGGTGAACATCTCCGGAGCTTGGACCACATCTTCGCAAAGCTTGCGCCACGCCGCTTGACTGAGCACGGCGATTGAAAACCACAGATCATCGCCCGCTTTGTATGGACCGTAAGGGGTCAGGAGCCCGTGGCGCAATCCGGTGCGCTGCGGCTCCTCACCGCGGTGCCACAGGAAGTGTGGCGCATAGCCCAATAACGTCGCGGCGCATTCCAGCATCGACACCTCAAATTCGCCGCCTTCGCCGTTCTGGTGACGGCAGTTCAACAGGCCGAGAATTCCCAGCGCAGCATAAAAGCCTGCGGCCTCGTCGCAAATCGAGACCGGAATCTTGGCTGGAGCCTCGTCTGTGCCGGTCATCAGGATATAGCCGACCTCACCCTGGATAATCATGTCGTAGGCTTTTTCATCGCGGTACGGACCGTCTTGACCGAACCCTGAAATATGCCCGTAAATGATATCCGGCTTAACCCTGCGCACTGCCTCATAATCAATGCCGAGGCGGGACATCGCGCCCGGTTTGAAGTTCTCAATAACTACATCGGCTTCAGCGGCAAGCTTGAGAAATATCTCGCGGCCTTCGTCGGCCTTCAGATTGAGCGTCAGCGATTTTTTGTTGCGGTTTAGAAAGACGTGGGCAGCGGAAAGGCCTTTGCAGACGCTGTCCCAATGACGCGAGACGTCTCCTTCCAGCGGCTCCACTTTGATGACCTCAGCCCCCATATCGGCCAACATACGCGAACACCATGGACCCGCAGCGCCGATCTCGACAGCCAAGACTTTAACTCCAGAAAGAGGCGTCATCGCGCGCCAGCAGCTATTTTGTCGGCGATCGCCAGCGCCCGGCGCATTGTCCGTACGACTGGCATTTCAACTACCTTGCCATCCAGGAGGGTAACGCCATGGGCGCTCTGCTCATAAGCTTCGATCACTCGGCGCGCGAAATCGACGGTCTCGGCGTTGGGCGAAAAGGCATCATTGATCGGTGGCAATTGAACCGGGTGGATCGCCGCCTTGCCGGTGAAACCCATGCGCTGGGCAAGGGACGCTTCGCGTTTGAGCCCGTCTTCGTCCTTGATGTTGAGGCTGGGCACGTCGATTAGATCAAGCCCGGCGCTTGATGAGGCATGAACGGCGCGGCCGCGGGCGTAATACAGCGCCTCCCAATCGAGTGACGAACCAAACTCGGCCGAAAGGTCGGCGGCGCCAAACAGCATGGTATCAATGCGCGCTGAGGCCTTAGCGATGTCGAGTGCGGCCTCGAGCGCGCGGCTGGTTTCGATGATCACCATCAGCTTGGTTGTCGAATAGCCCGCTTCGTCCAAAAGCTCTGCCGCCCAGCGCACTTCCTCGGGCGAATCGATTTTGGGTAACAGAAGAGCAGGCGGCGACGCGCCGAAATCACACAGCGCCAACAGGTCGCGCATCCCGAGTTGGCTTTTGATAGGATTGATGCGAATCGCCCGTGCGGCGCCGCCGTTGAGGCTGGCGTTGAACAGGGCCGGGATGGCTTTGTCGCGCGCTTCGATCTTGAAATCCGGGGCGACGCCGTCTTCGAGATCGATGCATACCATATCGGCAGGCCCGTATAGCGCCTTGGCGAAACGCTCGGTGCGTAAGCCAGGTGTGAACAGCAGACTGCGGCGCAACACCGGGCCGCTTTCTTGGGGCATAGCCATTTCCTATTCGTTTTCTAGGTTGCCACATTGCGCGCAAGCGCTTCGGATAGCGGATAACTTCCTGGTTGTGCTAGCCATCACCGCTGAGTTGCGTTCCGGCGTCCAGTCGTAAAATCCGAGCCCGATTTTGGCGCCGCTATTACCTTCCTGGCTCATGCTAGTCAAATACTCCAGCGTATAGTATCTTTATGCAGTTAATTAATAAAATATATTAAAACACTGTAAAAAATACATATATTATAATTTATTTTTTAATTTATAGGTGCTCTAGGGTACCTGTAAAAAATATAAGGTTATCGTCGGCCCCACTATAGTCATGATAGTCATGCCGAAGCGGACTAAAGATTACGAGAGAGAAATATTACTTGGGTGTTCGGGTGCGTGCGGACACAATACGGCGCGCAAACGAAGATATTAGGGAAACGGGAACAATGGCGAATGGTAACGAAATCTGCCGTATGGATGCGGTTACACTGGCCAGTAAGGTCCGCTCCAAGGAACTGTCGCCGGTCGAAGTGATCGAAGCAAGCCTAGAGCGCATGGACAAACTTGAGCCCGTGCTTCACGCCTTTTGTACCCCCGGGCCCGATCAAGCGCGCGCCGCGGCAAAGCAGCTTGAGGTCGACATCATGGCGGGCAAGGACCCGGGGCCGCTCGCCGGAGTTCCCGTTAGCATTAAAGATCTGGTCTGCACTAAGGATTTGCCCACCGTTTCGGGGTCGTTCATCTACAAGGATTTCAGCGGTGGTGTCGATGATATCGTGGTCGAGCGCCTACGTGCCGCCGGCGCCATCGTCACCGGCAAGACCAATGTTCCCGAGTTTGGCTATAGCGGCGTTGGCCACAATCCCGTGTTTGAAACAACCCGTAATCCCTGGGATCTCGAGCGCACCCCGGGTGGTTCAAGCGCCGGCGCCGGCGCCGCAGTGGCATCCGGCATGGGGCCGTTTGCCATCGGCAGCGATGGCGGCGGTTCAGTACGCATTCCGGCATCATTCAGCGGTCTGGTCGGCATTAAAGCATCGATGGGCCGCGTACCGCTCTGGCCTGGCACAAAAGACGAGACCTTGCCGGGCGTCTCAAGCTGGGAGAGCCTCGAATGCATTGGTCCGATCAGTCGCACCGTTGCCGACAGTGCACTCATGCTCTCCGTCATATCCGGTCCGGATATGCGCGACCGACGCACGTTGCCCGAGGCTAATTTTGATTGGATGGAATGCCTCAAAGGCGATCTAAAAGGTCTCCGCGTCGCCTATAGCGCCGATTGGGGTTACACGCCGGTAGACCCTGAAGTGCGCCAGATTGTCGGTGAGGCGGCCAATGTGTTTGCCAGCGAACTTGAATGCAATGTGGTAGAAGCCAATCCCGGGTGGGATGATCCCTATGAAGCGTTCTGGGGCCTTGTCGCTGCTGAATCCGATTTGGTGGGGTTGCGCAAATTGGCCGATGAACATGCCCATCACATGACGCCACATCTTGTCGATTTCATCCGCGCGCCGTGGACCGCGGAAGCTTTCACCGACGCACTGATGGCGCGCAAGGCCGTCGCGAACAAGTCGGCGGAATTCATGGCGAACTATGATTTGCTGCTGACACCCACACTCACGGTTCCCGCCTTTGGCTTGCATATCCAGGGTATCGAGAAGGTCGATGGGCAGATCGTTCCGCCGTTCCAATGGCTAGCATTTACATTTCCCTTCAACATGACAGGTCAACCGGCGGCTTCCATACCTGCCGGCTTTACCAAGGACGGCTTGCCCGTCGGATTGCAAATCATCGGCCGCCATCTCGATGATCCGGCAGTGATTCGCGCTTGCGCTAGTTTCGAGAAAGCCCGTCCCTGGGCCAATAAATGGCCAGCCTTGCTCGAGGAGATGGGGTTGTAGCCAGAAATTTGTGGCTATGGCCACCACCGTTTTTGCGGCTTTCGAAGAGAGGGTGGCGCGCGCTGGTGCGGCGGATTTTTTGGACGATCCATCGCAGGAGTTTACTCTCAGCTATATTGCCGCGCAGGCCGAGATCGATGACTTGGTGCAGCGCTACCGCGATGCCAGTTACGGCCATGGCCACCGCGTGGCACTCCTGTTAGAAAATCGACCAGCATTCCTGTTGCATTGGCTGGCGTTGAACGCGCTCGGTGTTGCCGTGGTTCCGGTCAACCCTTACTACCGCACCCGTGAGATAGGTCATCTGTTGCGCCATAGCGGTGTGATCCTCGCAGTTGTCCTAGAGGAACGCCTGGAAGAACTGCGCGCGTTGGCGGAATGCGCCATTTCGGGCACGGAAGATATACCGTGTGCGGTCAGCCCGCCGCCCCGCACCGATGTGCCGGCTGGCGACAGTCTGTGCGCAATACTTTACACCTCTGGTACTAGCGGCGAGCCCAAAGGCTGCCTGCTCGGCAATGATTATTTCCTTGCCATGGGCCGCTGGTATATTTCGCAGGGCGGTCTCTGCGCCATCGAGCACGGCCGCGAGCGTCTTGTCACGCCGTTGCCGCTTTATCATATGAATGCCATGGCCTGCTCGTTCATGACCATGCTCCTCAGCAGTGGTTGTCTCATTCAGCTCGACCGATTTCATCCAGCCACCTGGTGGCGGGACGTGGCCGCCAGCAAAGCCACAATCGTGCATTATCTCGGCGTCATGCCTGCCATCTTGCTCGGCCTCGATGTGTGCGGCGAAGAGCGCCGCCATCAAGTTCGTTTCGGCTTTGGTGCCAATGTTGACCCCAAGCATCACGCCGCCTTTGAAGTGCGTTTTGGCTTTCCCCTGATTGAAGCCTGGGCGATGACCGAAACCGGCGCTGGCGCCTGTATCGCTGCCAACCGCGAGCCGCGCCATGTCGGCAGCCGCTGTTTTGGAAAGCCCAGAGATTGCGAAGTTAGAATTCTGGATGACGGCGAACTCCTAGTCCGCCACAGTGCGGCAGCGCCGCGCAAGAACTTCTTTATGGGGTACCATAACGACGTAGCTGCGAGTGAAGAAGCCTGGGAGGGCGGCTGGTTCCATACCGGTGATGTGGTGCGCAAAGGCCACGAAGGCAGCCTACATTTCGTCGATCGGCGAAAGAACGTGATCCGTCGCAGCAGTGAAAATATAGCCGCGCTTGAGGTCGAAAGCGTAATCCTGGAACTGGAATGGGTCATAGCAGCAACCGTCATTGCTGCACCCGACGAGCTGCGTGGCGAAGAAGTGATGGCCTTTGTCGTTGTCGGCGCGGGCGTGCCGCGTGATGCTGCCGCGGCTGCAAAAATTAGCTACTGGTGTTTGCAACAGCTCGCCTATTACAAGGCACCGGGCTGGATCGCCTTTCGTGATGCCCTACCGCTGACGGCAACGCAGAAAGTTCGAAAAGTGGAATTACGGCCCCTGGTGGATGACCCGGCGGCGCTTGCCGATTGTTTCGATATGCGTGGTCAGAAGCGTGCCGGTAAGGTGGCATGATGGCACGACTGCCGCGTGGCTATGAAGGGGTTGCCGCCGCGGTTCCGGTCACCGTCCCCTATGTGCGGCACTCCAAACATGGCGTGCATTGGTGGTTTGGTCGTGCGCTCGCCGAACTCGTAAAACAATCGGGCATCGCCAAGCACGAAATCGACGGCCTGATTACGGCCAGCTACACCCTCCGGCCAGATACGGCGGTATCGCTGACCGAGTATTTCGGACTCACCCCGCGCTGGCTCGAAGATTTGCCAATGGGTGGTGCGTCGGGGCCGATTGCGCTTCGACACGCCGCGCGCGCGGTGGAAGCTGGTGACGCTGAGGTCGTGGCGTGTCTCGCAGCCGACGTCCTGGGCGGCAACGCGTTCGGTTCGTTGATGGAGAATTACAGTAGTTTCTCGCGCGATGGTGTGATGCCCTATGGCGAAGCTGGCCCCAATCTGCCCTTTGCGTTGATAACGCGGCACTTTATGGAACGCACTGGCGCCACGCGCGAGGATATGGGGCGGATTTGCATTGCCGAGCGGCACAACGGCGCCGCCTTTCCCCATGCCCTACTGAAAAAGCCATTGACCATGGACGAATATTTAGCAGCCCGTCCCATCTCTGAGCCGTTGCATCTCTACGACTGTGTCATGCCATGTAGCGGGGCTGAAGCATTCCTAGTGATGAGCGAACACCGCGCGAAATCGCGCCAGCTTCCATATGCTCGTATATTGGCCGGTATTGAACGCCACAACGCTCATCCAGAGGAGAACGTTCAAATTTCTGGCGGGTGGGCAATAGATCGCGACGTCCTTTATCAAGCGGCCGGGCTTGGGCCGGGAGATATGGCATTTTTTCAGGCTTATGATGATTATCCGGTGATCGTGATGTTCCAGCTTGAGGGGCTTGGTATCTGTTCCCCTGGTGACTCGCCAAAATTTGTCCGTGAGACCGATCTCACCGCCGACGGCAGCGGGCTGCCGTTGAATACTGGCGGCGGGCAGTTGTCGCTCGGACAAGCCGGCGCCGTAGGTGGTTTTCTTGGCATGACCGAGGGCCTACGCCAAGTGACCGGGAAAGCGCTTGGCATTCAGGTGCCGAACGCCGGTGTCGGGCTTGTATCAGGCTATGGCACGGTGAATTTTGACCGTGGTCTCTGTTCCTCGGCAGTTATTTTAGCGACCGGAGGTGGTGGATGACGGCGCGCACTTTTAACCTGCCGCATTGTAAGTCCTGCCACTGCGCGCATTGGCCGCCGCGAGAAATTTGTCCCCATTGCCTGGGTGATTCCATTGCGTGGCAGCCGGCGGATGGTGGTGGGCGGGTGCTAACAACGTCTACGCTACATCACAGCCTGTCGCCTGAATTCCGCCCGCATCTACCCTTACAGGTCGCCACCGTTATGCTTGATTGTGGCGTGCGCACTATCGTCTATCTCGATGGCGCATCATTTGATGTCGGCGGTCGCGTCACTATCGGTTTAGGCAAGAGCCCAACCGGGCAAGACGCCCTAGTAGCAACGTCTACGGTGCGCTAGACTTAGAAAAAAAAGGGAAAAGTTATGTCGCTAGGACCCGAACTGCCGAGCGTGGCGCAGTTGCTCGAAATCGCTGGTGATTTCGGTATTGATATGACACCCGATCGCGCCGCGGAATATCGCGATACCATGGCGGGCGGTATCCGTGCTATGCGGCGCATCGACGATTTGCCAGAAGACCAGCCGGAGGTGAAGTATCCGCGTACTACCGGTCGGCGACCGAAACCCGAAGAAAACCCCTATAACGCTTGGTATTGGTTAACAGATATTAAGGGGGCAGCAGACGGACCCTTGAAGGGGGAACGTATTGGTATTAAGGACGTGGTCTCCGTCGCTGGCGTCCCGATGATGAACGGGTCTCGTGTTCTTGAAGGCTATGTGCCGCAGATTGATGCCACGGTCGTCACTCGGTTGCTTGATGCAGGCGCGGTGATTGTCGGCAAAACTGCGTCTTCCGACTTTTCCTTCTCCTCTGGAGGTCATACCAGCGCCTTCGGGCCGGTGCGTAACCCCCATAAACCAAGTCACTCACCGGGCGGGTCGTCCAAGGGTAGCGGCGCCGCAATCGCAGCGGGCGATGTAAAGATGGCGCTCGGTGGCGACCAGGGAGGTTCGATCCGCATCCCTGCCGCATGGTGCGGCGTGGTTGGCTTAAAACAGACTCATGGTTTAGTGCCTTATACCGGTTGTATGGGCATCGAGATGTCGTTCGACACCGTCGGACCGATGGCAGACAGCGTCGAGAATGTTGCGCGCATGCTTTCGGTGCTCGCGGGTCCGGATCCGCTCGACCCACGCCAGCGAGGTGTGATCCCGGACGACTACGTGGAGGACTATCTGCCGGCAATTGGACAGGGTTGTGAGGGGCTCACCATAGGCGTCGTCGAGGAGGGTTTTGGCCACAAGGCGGATACTTGGCCAGATCTGCAATTTTTGCCGAGCGACCGCCGTGTTGATGCAAAGGTGCGTGCAACTGTAAAAGGCATGAAGCAGATGGGCGCCAAGGTACGCAAGGTCTCCGTACCGATGCATTACGATGGTATGCGTATCTGGTTTGCCCTCGCGGCGGAGGGTGCAGTTGATGTGATGCATCACCGCGCCGGCGGCTCTAACTGGCAGGGCTATTACGACACACCGCTGCTTGATCATGTGGCGAAGAGCCTAAAAGCGCGACCTAACGATATCCCGATGACGGTGATCAACGTCCTCCTTATGGGTGAGTATCTCCGCCGTCATTATCACGGACGCTATTACGCCAAGGCGCAAAATCAACGCGGCTCACTTGCAGCCTCCTATGATGCGGCGCTGGCAGAATGCGATGTTCTTGTCATGCCGACAATCCCACAGCTTTCCGGACCGATTCCACCGCCGAACGCGCCGTTCAGCGAATATATGTTTCGCGCGCTCAATATGCTCAACAATTGTCCACAAATGAATGCAACCGGTCATCCTGCTATCAGCGTGCCCTGCGGCATGATTGATGGCCTGCCGGTCGGGCTACAGATCATCGGCCGGCATTTCGATGATTTTACAGTGTTACGCGCCGCCGATGCTTCGGAGAAGCTCGGCGATTGGCGCAAGAGATAGCGGGCGTGTGATCACGATGGGTTATCGTCTTGGCATCGATATTGGCGGCACCTTTACAGACTTTGCCCTATTCGACGAAGCGCAGGGCAAAATGTGTATTCACAAGCAACTCACCACTTCGGACGATCCCTCCCGCGCAGTGCTTGAAGGCTGCACCCATTTGCTGAAGCGCAAAGGGGTAGACTTTGCTGATGTCGATACCATCGCCCATGGCACCACGTTGGTGACCAACGCGGTAATTGAGCGGCGCGGCGCGGTAACCGGCATGCTAGTTACCGAAGGCTTCCGCGACGTGCTCGATATGGCGCGCGAGACGCGTTACGATCTGTTCGATCTCCGACTTGCCTTTCCGGAACCGCTCGTGCCGCGCCATTTGCGCCGTGAGGTGGTGGAGCGCGTGAAGTTTGACGGCTCGGTTGAGACGATGCCGGAGAAGACAGCGCTTCGCGCCAGCATCGCCGATCTGGTGGAGAAGGGAATAGAAGCGCTCGCTATTTGCTTTCTCCACTCTTACGCCAATCCGGCCCATGAGCGTCTCGCGCGCAAAGTTGCAGAATCCGATTTTCCCGACCTCTATGTCTCCACCTCGGCAGACATCTTTTCCAACATGCGCGAGTTCGAACGCTGGACCACTACGGCTGTCAACGCCTATACGCAGCCACTGTTCGACAGTTATCTCGCCCGTCTTGAAGGCGGTCTGCAGGCGGCTGGCTTCTCTGGACGGCTTCTGGTGATGACCTCTTCTGGCGGTATGCTGGCGCCCGAGGCAGCTCGGCGCTACCCGGTGCGTGCGCTCGAGTCCGGCCCGGCGGCGGGAGCACTGATGTCTGCCTATCACGGGCGGGCGCTGGATATTCCCAACCTCTTGTCTTTCGACATGGGCGGGACCACAGCGAAGGGCGCACTGGTCAACGGGTATCAACCGCTCAAGCAATACGATATGGAGGTCGCACGGCTGCACGACTTCAAGCGCGGTAGCGGCCTGCCGGTTAAGGTGCCGGTAATTGATATGGTCGAGATTGGCTCGGGTGGTGGCAGCTTAGCGGAAGTCGATGAGCGGGGCCTCATTCGCGTTGGGCCGAGAAGCGCTGGCGCCGATCCTGGGCCGGCCTGCTACGGCAAAGGCGGAAGACGCGCGGCGCTGACCGACGCCAATCTCCTGCTTGGCTATCTCGATGCGGAATTTTTCCTTGGTGGTGATATGATGCTTGACTGTGATGCGGCCCGTGCCGCTATCAAGGAACACGTAGCCACCCCGCTCGGCGTGACGGTGGAGCGCGCAGCTTGGGGAATACACGAGATCATCAATGAAGATGTTGCCCGCGCTTTCCGCATACATGCCTCTGAACGCGGCTTCGATTATCGCGGTGCAAGTATGGTGGCTTTCGGCGGCTCGGGACCGGCGCACGCCATGGCCGTGGCGCGCAAGCTCAAGATTTCACGCGTCATCTTTCCCGCCGGCGCTGGAGTGATGTCCGCCTTCGGCCTCTTGGTCAGCCCGCTTGCCTTTGAATTGTCGCGCTCTGAGCCCTGCGTGCTGGCGGAGCTCGACGACGCACGTTTTGCCGAGCGCTTTCGGGTCATGGCGGAGGAAGCTTCGGAGCTGCTGCTTGCCGCTGGCGTCAGTGCGGCCAGTATTCGCCACCGGCGCCGGCTCGATATGCGCTATCAGGGGCAGGGCTACGAGATCGAGGTGGCGCTGCCGGAGAATTGCGCTTTCGCTGATCTGCCGGCGCTGTTCCGCAAAACCTACGCCCAAACTTTTTCCACCAGCATGTTGGATGAGCCTCTCGAAATCGTTACCTGGAAAGTTGAGGCGGTTGGGCCGGAGGCGGCATTGACCGACGGCTTTCGCTTAGAGGATTCGGCTGGTACCGGCCCGGCACAAAAAGGCAGCCGTCAGGCATATTTTGCTAACGGGTATGCAGATTGCCCGGTCTATGACCGTAGTTTGCTCCAACTGGGTGCAGAAATCACTGGACCTGCGCTGATCGAAGAGCGGGAATCGACTTGCGTCATCGGCCCGGGAGATGTGGTTCGGGTGGACGAGATGCGCAATCTCGTCGCTGAGTTGGGAGAAAGCTAATGGACGCCATTGCCCTTGGCATCATGTGGGATCGGCTGATCTCGATCACCGACGAGATCGTTTCCACTCTGGTGCGCACCTCCTTTTCGACTATCGTGCGCGAGGCTTACGACCTCACTGCCGTGATCACCGACGCAGACGGTCATCTGCTGGCACAGGGCAGTTGGAGCGCGCCGCCTTTCATCGGCACCGCACCTTTGACCATGGCTCACACCATGAAGAAGTTTCCGCCGCATACGCTGAAGCCTGGCGATGTGCTGGCGACTAATGATCCCTGGATTGGTACCGGCCATATGTTCGATATCACCGTCATGCGCCCAGTGTTCAAGGGCGACCAGCTGGTTGGCTACACTATGAGCATCACCCATTTGCCGGATATCGGCGGTACCGGGTTCGGCGCGACAGCAACGGAAATCTATCACGAGGGCTTGCGTCTGCCGCTCTGCAAACTGTTGAAGGAAGGCGAGGTTAACGAATTTCTACTCGAACTGATCGAGGCAAATGTACGCGTGCCGGAACAGGTTTTGGGCGATGTGATGGCTAATGTCGCCTGCAACGAGGTGGGTGGGCGGCAGTTACTCGAATTCATGGAGGAGCAGGGTCTCGATGATCTTACTGACCTATCGACCGCTATTCGAGATCAGTCGGAGCGTATGACCCGCGCCGCCATAGCCGAAATTAAGGATGGCACCTACTGCAACAGCCTTCAGATCGAAGGCATCGACGAGCCTATCACGCTCGCCTGCCGCATCGACGTCGAGGGCGAGAGAGTGCATATCGATATGGCGGGAACAGACCCGGCGGTGGAGCGCGGCATTAACGTGCCATATTGCTATACCAATGCAATGTCGCTCTATTCCTTGAAATGTCTGACCGTACCTTCCTTACCAAATAATGAAGGCGCGACTAAACCGATCACCGTAGCGGCGCCCGAGGGCTGTATACTCAACGCCCAGCCGCCGTCGCCGACCGGTGGGCGACACATCATTGGCCATTTTGTTTCGCCACTTATTTTTGGCGCCCTGGCCGAGGCCGCACCGGACAGCGTGCAGGCTGATACCGGCATGCTCGATTTGATGAATTTTGTCGGCACTCACAAGAACGGTCGCGGCGTCTCAACAGTTTATTTCGCGTCCGGCGGTTTCGGCGCACTGCAAAATCATGACGGTCCGCCGACTTTACCGGGTCCGTCGAACATGGCGGTGGTGCCGGCGGAGGTGTGGGAGAGTGTGACTAGCACGCTCGTAGAGAAGCGCACGCTGTTGCCGGATTCGGGCGGGTCTGGCGCGGCACGCGGTGGGCTTGGTCAAGAAGTCGTCATCCGCAACGATTCCGGACATCCGATGACCGTGTTCTCTATGGCGAACCGCTGTGAATTTCCACCACTCGGACTTCTCGGCGGCAATGATGGGCCTTTGCGAGAGCACCTCATCAATGGCGAGACCGTACACCCCAAGGATCGTCACGAGCTCGCGCCAGGAGATCGGGTGACACTGAAACAACCCGGCGGCGGCGGCTTTGGTCCCGTAGCCGAGCGCCCGCGCGATAAGGTGATTGCGGACGTACGGGACGGCTTCGTTAGCGTTGAGGGTGCAAAACGTGATTACGGCGTCGATTTAGACGGGTAAAGTGTATGAGCGTAACCCGCTTCAGCAATTCCTGCATCTTCGACAGCGCGGAGAAAGGCGTTTAACTTTCCGGTGCGCGCGCTGCCGGTGAACTCAACCCTGAAGGACATCGTGCTGGGAGTGCGCCGGGTCTGGCGCAACGGCGATTGGTGCAGCACACAGATCTATGATCGCCTTCGCCTCACCTTTGGTGCTATCGTGCCGGGGGCCACCAACCTGGAGCAACCGGACAGCACGACCTTCATCGATCCTGGATTGGCTGGTGAGGTTGATGGGTATAGAAATTTTATTGTGGCGCTGAGCGATGACGAAAACCGGTGAGATTCATATCGAAGCCTTGCGCGATGGGCGCAATGTGATTCTCAAGGGTGAAAACGTTGCTGACGTCACGACCCATCCGTCCTATCGCAATTCGGTAGCGACATCAGCCCTTCTATATGATTTCCAGGCAGCGCCAGAGAATGTCGAGGCGCTGACCTACGTCTCACCCGACAGCGGTGAGCGGGTAAGCCGCTGCTGGCAGCTTTGCGAGAGCTACAAAGAGCTGCGTGCGCGCCGCGCCGCGCTCGAAAGCTGGGGAGAGTGTCATTTCGGCTTTCTCGGCCGCTCGCCCGATCACGTCGCCTCCGGCCTTGCCGGACAGATTATGGGCATCGAGGCGTTTGAGCGTTGGAATTCCAGTCGGGCCGGCGCGCTCAAGGATTATTACCGCTACGCCCGCGACAAAGACCTTTACCTCAGCTACGTGATCATCAACCCCCAGGCCGATCGCTCGAAGAGCACCGGAGAGCAGGACGACCCGTTCCTCACCGCGCGCATCGTAGACGAGGACAGTGAGGGTATCACCGTGCGCGGCGCCAAGATGCTCGGCACGAGCTGCATCATGTCGAACGAGGTCTGGGTAACAACGATTCAACCCCTCAACGAGGAAGAGGCTCCTTACGCTCTTAGCTTTGCAATTCCGATGAACCAAAAGGGGTTGAAGATTCTGTCGCGTAAATCCTACGAGGAGGCGGCGGTCTCCGAGTTCGATAATCCGCTCTCCTACCGCTTCGACGAAAACGACGCGGTGCTCTATTTCGACGATGTGAAGGTTCCGTGGGAGCGGGTGTTCATTGCCGGCGACGTCGAGATGTGCGGCGCGCAGTTCCACGGTACGCCGTCCCATGTGCATCAGAACTATCAGTGCCAGATCCGCCTCAATGTGAAGATACGCTTCCTCACTGGCCTGGCTCATAAGATCGCCGAAGCAAATGGCGTAATCTCAATCCCTTCGGTGCGCGAGACGCTCGGCCAAATGGCAGCGGATGCGGCGCTGGTCGATTCCATGCTAAATGCGATGGAGGTCAAGGGCGGCCAGTGGGGACCCTATTACGTGGTTGACCGCCACACGCTTTATGCTGCTCAGGTACAGACCCAGCAGCTTTATCCGCGGTTCATTTCCGCGCTCCGAGAGTTGGCCGGTGGCGGCATGATCATGCTACCGTCATCGGCGGCGGATTTTGCCAATCCCGAGGTGGCGGACTATATCCGCTCTACTCAGGCCTCACCGGTGTTCACGCCCGAGGAGCGGGTAAAGTTTTTCAAACTGGCCTGGGATGCCGTTGGCAGCGAGTTTGCTTCGCGTCACGTGCAATATGAAATGTTCTATGCCGGTGCTAGCTTCGTCACCAAGTCCCATTCTTATCGCACCTATGATTGGGCGGGGGCGGAGGAGCTGTTTGGCCGCATGTTCGATAGCTATAGCTTGGAGGATTCGCTCGGTGGCTCAAAAGAGAAGTAGGGAGATCCAGTGATATGGCGATCGACAAGGAGCACCTCGAATTCCATACCCTCGATATGGCGTCGGGCTGGGAAACCCCACCGGGCTATCCCTCCGGCATCAAGCAGAAGCTCTTGGCGGGAATTTTGGATGAGGAAAACAAAACCGGCGGGCGGTCGCGGCTCCTTCGCATCGAGCCTGGCGTCTACACCGCGGCGCCCTTTCGCCATGATTATTGGGAAGAGGTCTATCTGCTGTCGGGTGATCTAACCGTCGGCAACGATGCCGAAGGCAGGGGAGGCGAGAACTTCAAGCCGCCGACCTATGCCTGCCGCCCACCGCACACTGATCACGGTCCGTTCAAATCGGAAAGCGGTTGCGTGATGTTTGAAATTCACTATTACGACCCGGCGTGATAGTTAGCCTCGACCGTGTAATTCACTGTAAAAAAATAAATTATCTGCGTTTCAAAGCCCTTGATGCCGTCCTCGCCGCAATCGGTGAGGAGGAATTTGTTACTCAAGAATTGCTAGGTTTTCTGGCCCGACAGTATTCACGTGGGCTCGGCTATCTGCTTCATGCGCGCCGCGTAATTCGCCCGGGTCCGAATATGTCATAGACAAAATATTTTTGTGTGCCGACGTCCTTACTGCCGTGCGCAAACCCGTCGTAGCGCTTGCACAATGTTTGCGCCATCTCGTTCTTCTTTTGCGTAATCGAGGTGATTTTTACGTCTAAAACATTATACACTCGTTCGGATAAAAATCGCCAATTCTCCAATAGGTTCTATGGGAGACACAGAATGACACAATATTTGGCGGATCCTGCGCGGATGGCTCTAGTCAATGTAGACATGCAGATTGCCTTCGTGGAGGGCACACCGCTTTCGGCGCCCGACGGTGTGGCGCTCCTGCCGGTAGTCAATCGGTTGGCCGAGGCATGCCGCCGGGCGGGTATGATGGTCATCCACACGCGCCATGTTACTCGGCCTGACGGCAGCAATCTCGGCACTATGGGCGAGCTTATCGACGCAGTACGCGAGGGCTATATCATGGACGGCTCCGAAACCGCCAAGCTGCATCCCGCGCTTGACGTTAAAGAGGGCGACATTGTCGTGGAGAAGCCGCGCTATGGCGCCTTCAGCGGTACAGATCTCGACAATCTGCTGCGTGCTAATGGCGTCGATACCATCATCGTCAGCGGTATTTGCACCAACATCTGCTGCGAGACAACGGCCCGCGAAGCCGGCATGCGCGATTATCACGTCTTCTTCATGGAAGACGGAACCGAGACCTTCCCGGCCGGTGGCCTCACGATTGAAGAGATCAAGAAGGCGGTGCACACCACCCTCGGGCTAGCTTTTGCCAATGTTATCCCGGTCTATGACATGATTTCCCGTATCGAACGTGCCAGCGGTAAGGCGACGGCGGCCGAATAGGGAAAATCCTGAGCATGAGGAATCACCTGTAACCACGCATTTACATGAGTAAAAAAGATATCACCCGGAGATTGGCAGTTCGATAATATCGTAGCCGCCCGAAATACGGCGTTCGAGAACCGGGTCAACGAGTTCGAATTCGAACCGCTCCGCCGGCGCGACCCCGCCTATTGCTGGAAGGGTGCCGCCGAACATGACTGTGCCCGGGACCATTGCTCGGTTGTCGCTATAGCGCCCGATAAGATCGTCTGGCGCGCGCATAGCGGCTACACTGCCTTCCTGGTAGAGCCGTCGTTCGCCGCCCGATATCGCCCAGGAGCGTATCAATAGCTCGTCCCAATGGCCGGCGACTTCGGCATAAGGCCACACCTCGCTCGAAACCGGCTTGTCGCACATTTGTTTAGAAACCGTGACGCCGTACGTTTCGACCTCGCGGTCGGTATGATCGGAGCCAACGCCAACGTAAAGGGAATTTCCGTCTTGTAAGAGCAGGAACTCAACCTCGCCGCTTGATTGTCCACCGCTGGCTTCGATGGCATCGGCCAAAGTCAAGCGCGCGGCGGCGACGCGGTAAAAAAGCGGCGTCGCGGCGGGCCGGGTTACGCCAAGTTTTTCCAATTCCTGAATATGCTCTTCCATTTTCGCCGTATCGCGCCCGGTCCAACCGGCAATGACCGCCTGTTCGACCGCGATCGAGATTGGCTTGGGTCCGCCACGGCTTTTCAGGGTAAGTGGGAGGATTGTTCGCGGCGCCATCTTAAGATCCTTTCGGTACGGTGTTTTGTTTTGCGGAAAGACGCGCTAGCGCCGCCACGATTTTCCCTGCCAGATCCGCGTTTGTGGTCGCCAGCGCTTGGTTTACTGCCAGCGTGCGGCCGGCGCTCAGTGTGCGGATATGCTGCAAGAGAAATGATAAATTAGGGTGGCACCAATTTTGTTTGATCCATTTTACTTAACCTAATTTTCACTGTTTAGCGCTTATTACCCTACATGGATAATAAATTAGATAAATCGATCATTTTGACTATGGACAAGCCTGCTGAGCCGTTACAAATAATTAAGTTCTGTATCGGAACGCTCCAATTATCGCGTCGCAGGTGTATGAGTAGCGCTTTGGTTTGATTACCGAGACCCGAATCCTCGTTGATTTTTGATTCTAGGTAGGTATGGCTTCAGCGGCATTTCCAGCTTCCACGACTGCGCCCGCGCAGCGCTTATCGCCGTGGTGTTGGCGCGGGAAAGTCCAGCCGAAGTTCAGGCGACCCTCGACAATGGTGCGGCGGGAATTTTCCGAAATCCTTACTTTCGGATGTCATGCCGAAAAGCTATCCGTATTGTTCTGGTGGGAGGCATGTATTTGCCGCCGGAACTGCTTGGACATCGCAATGGCGATCAACCAGTCGATCGCCTGGAAACCAGCTTCGGCCAACTGCGCCTGTCGGAAGAGGTTGCGTGCGGCCTGACACGGCGTCAGCGCGAAGTGATGAGGTATTTAGCTTTGGGGCGTTCCAGCAAAGCTATAGCCCAGGAAGTCAAACGGGCTAAAGGCACCGCAAATGCGCATGTGCCCGCGCTTCTCAGGTACTCAATGTCACCAACCGCACAGAGGCAGAGATCATTACCGGGAAATTCTAGGCTGAAGAAAACAGTTAACTTCGGCGACAGGCGCCAACTGGCTTGAATATTGGCGGCATTCAGCGCAAATTTGCATAATCATTCATCAAGGGACGGTGCCAATGTCAATCGTGCGGCATTTAATGTGGAACGTTTTCAAACGCGCTGCGGCTGACCCGAGGGTGCAGCAGAAAGCGGTGAAAACCGTCGTGACTGTCGACAAAACACTGACCGAGACCGCCGATAAGGTTGTCGAGTTTGCGGCCGAAAAAGATCCCGTACGCGAAGCTGGGCGAATGTTGGGAAAGCTGATGTCGGGCAGTAACGACAAGAACTAGGCTCGCAGCGCTCTCCGCTCAACTGCCCTTAGAGAAATATATCCCCGCCATTCGGGCTCAGGCATTGGCCGACATAATGATCCGCGTCGCTCGATGCAAGAAAGACATAAGTCGGCGCAATTTCCTCGACCACGCCGAAGCGGCCGCGTGGAATGGACTGGCGTATCGCTTCAAGAATGCCCTCATCCATGCCGTCGAGGATCGGTGTCGTCGTCGCACCCGGTGCTACACAATTCACATTAACCCCGCGGTTGCCGATTTCCAGTGATAGCGAGCGTGTAAACGAGACGATGGCGGATTTGCTGGCGGTGTAATGGGCAAGGCCCGGCGCGCCTTTATAGGCAAGCTGCGAGGCAGTGTTGATAATCTTGCCATGTCCCTGGGCATACATCAGCGGCAGAACTTTATTTGTCGCGAGAAAAACGCTGCGCAGATTGATGGCGATCATCTCGTCCCACATGTCCACCGTCATGTCTTCCACCATCGCGGTGCGCCCAATACCGGCATTGTTAACCAGAATGTCAATATGCCCGAAAGCTTCTATAAACTGATCGACCATCGCGGCGTTTTCATCCGCCTTGGAGACATCGGCGCGGATGGCGACTGCCCTGCGGCCGCGTTTCTCAACCTCGGCAACCACGGCGCGGGCATTCTCGGCCTGCGAGTCATCCGGAAAGTTGACCGCCACATCTGCACCTTCGTTTGCAAAAGAGCACGCCACCTCTTTTCCAATTCCGCTGCTTGCGCCCGTGATCAATGCGGTTTTGTCTTGCAGTTTGCCCATGGCGATCTTTCCAATGTTTATTGTTGGCCCGAACTCAAAAGTTTTTCGGCTTCCGCTTGGAAGCGTTCGTAATAGTCAAGGGTGCCCTTTTCATCGTCGATAACGTCTCGATGTTTAAAACAATGTACCAAATGGCCACTGCCAATGTCGTCTGCATCGGGCATTCGCTCTGAGCACTGCGCCTCCACAAACGGGCAGCGACTGGCAAGAAAACAGCCATTCGGCAGATCGATGGGACTCGGAATTTCGCCTTGAAGGCTGACCTCGGAATGGCGCTCGAGACGCGGATTCGGCAATAAAACCGAGGACAGCAGACCGATGCTATAGGGGTGGCGCGGTCGGCTGAATATATCCTGTGACGAGCCTTGTTCGACAATCATGCCGAGATACATCACTGCCACGCGGTGGCTTAAGTAGCGCACCGTACTGAGATCGTGAGATATGAACAGATAGGCTGTATCTAGTTCTTTTTGTAGCGTGATCAACAGGTCAATGACTTCCGAGCGTGCGGTCGGATCGAGCGCCGATGTCGGCTCGTCCAGCACGATCAATTCGGGGTCCGTGATAATGGCCCTCGCGATGCCGACCCGCTGCTGTTGGCCGGCGCTTAATTCCGCTGGGTATTGATAGAGCGCCTCTTCCTCGAGGCCGACGCGACGCGCCATTTCCCGGACCTGCTTATCGCGGTCCTCGCGCGCGCTACCGAGCGAACGTAATGGCTCGCCGATGGTTACACCGATGCGAATTCTCGGATCAAGAGATTCTGCCGGCTCCTGAAACACCAATTGGATTTTTCCTCTGAGGTGGCGGCTGCGTACATTGTTGCGCTTATCGATGCGATTGCCCTGGAAGGTAATTTCACCGCCGGTCGGATCGATCAACCCGAGAATGCACCGCCCTACCGTAGTCTTACCTGAACCTGATTCTCCGACCAGGGCGAGGGTTTCCCCGCGCGAGACGCTAAAGCTGACATTGTTGACAGCCTGGACCACCGAGCGCGAGCCGGCGATCGGAAAATGTTTAATCAGGTTTTGTACCGAGAGAACAACAGACATCTATTACCGCTCCACCGGATGATGGCAGCGCACACCATGCCCCGGCCTGATGCTGCGCATTTTTGGATGCTCTTTAAGGCAGGTGTCGCTGGCGCGCACGCAGCGTCCGGCGAAGAGACAGCCACCCCCGGCCTCGGCGTTTTCTATCAATTCTTCTGGCTTTGACCACATGCCGCGCAATTTCGGATTGTGGGAAAAGGCTGATAGCAGCATCACGCTGTAGGGATGCTGGGGATTGTCAAAAAAACTGGCGGTATCGGCGATCTCGACGATCTCCCCTGCATAAATAATGGCGACCTGGTGGCAATAGTGCGCCGTGATGCCGATATCACGCGTGATGAATAGCATCGAAGCACCTTGCTGCTGTACCAAATCCTGCAACAGTTCCAACACCTGGGTTTGCACTGTGACGTCGAGGCCGCTGGTGGCGTCGTCTGATATGATGAAGCGCGGCGAGCAGATGAGGGCGATCGCCATGACCACTCGTTGCGCCATGCCGCCGCTCAATTCGTGCGGATAGGCCTTGAAACGGCGCTTGGGGTCGGGAATTTGTACTGCGTCGAGCATCGCCATCGCCATGGCGTCGGCTTCCTTGCGCGGCAGCGACAGGTGATAGCGTGCCACATTGGCGATCTGTTTGCCCACGGTCACTAGGGGGTTGAGCTCGGTACGCGGATTGGGGATGACCATGGCAATGTCGTCGCCGCGGATGGCACGTAACTCCTCTTCGCTTAGCTTACTCAAATCGCGCCCGGCAAACTCGATACGCCCGCTATCGACCCGGCCAGGTCGGGAGATGAGCTGCATGATGGCGCGTGCCAGTGTTGTCTTACCGGAGCCGGATTCTCCGACCAGACCGATGTTTTCACCCTCCCGTACCTGGAGATCAATCCCCCTGAGCGCGCGCACCGGTGCAGTTTCATAAACTGGGTAGGAGACGTGCAGACCCTCAATATTGAGGATGGTGGATGGTTCGGGGGTGGTCGCCATGCTCAGCCCCTAACCCTGGGATCGATGGCGAAATAAATTAGGTCGACGATCAGATATATAATTAGCGACAGCACGGCGGCAAAAAATACGAAGCCGAGGACCGGGTTGATATCAGCGTTAAGTACGCCTTGCACAGCATATTGGCCGGCTCCGCCCCAACTAAAGACGATCTCCACCAGCACCGCGCCGCCAATCAAAAAGCCGTACAGCACGCTCACGATGGTGACCACCGATGGAAGTGAATTGCGCAGCGCATGGCGGACGATAACTGACTTCGGTAGGCCACACATTTCCTCATAGCGGCTATAATCCGATTCGAGCATACGGTCCATCGTCGATTGGGTCATCTTGAGAATGGGTCCGCCGCTGATCAAGCCAAGCGTGATGACCGGTAAAAGGAGATGGCCGGCAGCCGAGGTGAACGCCGACCAATTGCCGTCCAGCAAGCTGTCAATCAGCAGCGCTCCGGTGACGGTGGGCGGCGCGATAATGAAAAAATCAAGCCGGCCGAGTGGCGCCGGCACCCAGCCGAGAATTGTGTAGAATAGGAATATCAACACCAGGCCCAGCCAGAAATCGGGCAGGGCACCGGCGAGAAGGCCGTAATAATCGGAGAATTTCGCCACGATGCCGCGTTTTAGATAGGCTGCGCCGACGCCAAGCGGCACGCCGATCAAGAGGCCGAGCAACAGTCCGAGCGTGATCAGTTCAAGCGTTGCTGGCATGCGCAGAAAAAGATCCTCGGTGACCGGCCGCGTGGTCTGCCACGATGTGCCGAGGTCGCCGTGCAATACCAGATTTTTGATGTAGATAAAAAATTGCTCGGGCAGGGTACGGTCAAAACCCATTTCAGTGCGCAGTTCTGCGAGCGTAGATTCAGTGGCGAGCGGCCCCAGCATCATCACTGCCGGATCTCCAGGAATGAGCTTCACCAGAAAGAAGCTAACCAGCGTGATACCAAACAGTTGCGGCCCAATGAACAACATGCGTTTACCGATATATCTGAGCACCCGCATGTCAGGCCTCCTTGACGCGGCGTTCGCGCATGCTGCCAGCCATAGCGCGGCGCCGCGCTGGATCGGCCAAGACTTCGACACTGGCGCCCACCAAGGCGAAACCGAACACGGTAATGGCCAGGGCGATGCCGGGAAATACCGACGGCCACCACTGGCCGGTGATAATGTTTTGGAAACCCGAGGCAATCATGCTGCCCCACTCGGGCGTTGGCGCGACAACACCTGCTCCGACGAAGCTGAGGCCCGCCGTCAGCAGCACCGACCAGCCGATGTTCACGGAAAGCTGCGCCAACACCGGCGCCATAGAGTTGGGAATAACATGGCGCAGAATGATGTATCGGTCCGGTGTGCCAGCAACGTAAGAAGCCTCGACGAAGCGCATGCGCCGGATCGACATGACCTGGCTGCGCATTAGCCGGAGATAAATTGGAATGTTTAAAAAGGCGATCGCGGCGATAATGCTTTGCAGACTTTGCCCAAATATAGCCACTAAGGCGATCGCGAAAACAAACACCGGAAAGGCCTGCAGCACATCGGCGGAGCGCATGACGAAACCGGAAAAGAAGCTCGGCACGCCGCCAACTTCTTGGTAATAGCCGACCGTCGCGCCGATCAGTGAGCCGACAACCGCGGAGATGGCAGTGCCAGCGATGGCAATGGTGAGGTCGATACGGGGGGCATAGAGGATGCGGCTGAAGATATCCATACCGGTCGCGTCGGTGCCGAGAAGATGGCGCCAACTTGGCGATTGAAGAAAATCATCTGGATTTGCTGTTTCTGGTGGATAGGGCGCGATCAGCGGTGCAAACACCGCCATCAGGATGACGGTAGCAACAATGACGTATCCCACGGCAAATAGCGGCCGTGCCCTGAGCACATCGAGCAGGTAGCGCAGCCGGCTCAAATAGACATCAATGCGCCGCTCGTCGGCGCGAGGACCCGACCCCGCCAATATGTCTCGCCTGGGCGTGGACCCGTTTGCGCCGCCGCCTTGAGAATTCGTCATGTCTTACATGTGCCAGGATGTGCCGGGCCGCACGTGGCGGCCCGGCACGTCTTCAGCGGCTGACTTAGCTTGCCCGGTAGAAGTCCTGGAAGCGCATATTGTTTGAGGTGTAATAAGTCCACCCCATCAGGTCTTTCGAACGCGCCATGGTGTAGTTGGGGAATACACCGAATACCCAAGGCGCCTCTCTCATAACGTGCTTCTGCACCTCGTCCATCATCTCCAAACGGGCCGTCTGATCAGCGGTTTTTGCCGCCGCGTCGATCAACTCGTCAACCCGCGCATTCTCATAGTTGCTGTAGTTGATGAAGGATTTCGAGTGGAAATAAAGATTCATCGAATACCCAGGGTCCGGGCACCACGGCGAATCAACATAGAAGATCATCGGCTGCTTCCGCTCGGTGACATTGTTATAGAACGTTGCCGCCGGAACCTTCTTGAGTTCGAGATTAACGCCAATCTCTTTGAGCGCACTCTGATAGAGAATGGCTGTTGGCTCCTGTACCGGATCTCCCGCATTGTAGGCAAGCGATGTAGTGAAGCCATCGCCCAAACCGGCACCCTTTAGCAGCTCACGTGCATGTTCAAGATCTTGTTTGCCATATTCCCAATAGTCACCGTTATAACCGGGGTAGATGTCCGGCATGCAAGCGGTGAGTGGACTGGCAAGACCCTGGAACACGGCCTTGATGATCTGCTCTTGCGGGAATGCGAAATTCATCGCACGCCGCACATCGATGCTGTCGAACGGCTCGATCTTGGCGTTAAGCTCAATCCAGATCATGAAGGTTGCTGGAATCGTCTCGACCGCTACGTTCGCCGCACTTCTTAGCTGGATGATTTCCAGCGGCTGGAGATATTGTGCAATATCGACGGCACCGCCCTGTAATAGTTGCACGCGGTTGGCCGAGGTTGGCACTTCCTTGAAGATGACGTTCTCCATCTTCGGCTTGCCGCCGTAATAATCGGCCCGGCCCTTGTAGACTGCCTGTTGGCCGCGCACCAGCGAGGCTAGCTCGTAGGGACCATGACCCGCCGAATTATTCTCCAGGAAGCTCTTGCTCCAGGGATCGTCGTCGGTGGCGACTTCCTTGAGTTTTTTGGAATCGTAGATCGGATTGTAGAGATTGGGCTGCAGCTTCAGCAGCAAAGGATTGGGGTGGTCGAGCTTGAAGGTGACCGTATGGCTGCCTTCGGCGGTAATCTGTTCCGGCCGTTTGAGGCTAATCGTATTGGCAAAAAATCCGCCGATGGCGCCGAGCGCCAATTTGCGGTGCCACGTCCAGACCACGTCTTCAGCGGTAAGTTCATTGCCCCAATTGCTCTTGACGCCCTTGCGCAAGTGAAAGCGCGCCCAGGTACCATCCGGATCTATTTCCCAACTCTCGGCTAACTTGCCGACCATGTTCACGCGGCCCGGCTTGTCAGGATAATCGGTGATGTCTTCGCGCGAGGCGGTTGGAACCCCGGCATCGGGCTTCTTCTCGAATTCAACCAATGAGTCATAGAGACAGGCAACTGCTTCAAAGGTTCCAAGGCTGACGTCAAATTCTGAATCAAGGCTTTGTGGTGTCGCTGGAGCAGCCACCACCATGGTGTTGGCGCGGTCCTGTGCTTGTGCTTGGCCAAGGCTGAGTGCACCCGGGGCTAGCGCAGCGCCGGCGACGGCAGCGCCGCTCTTGAGAATGGTACGGCGGCTTATTTTAAATGTCTGGCTATTATCCTTTGACATAGAAATCTCCTTATTTAACCCATTGGATTTTGACACCCCATGGCGAGTTAGCCGGGATGGGAGTTTGACGCGGGCCCTGTATATCAATCGCCTAGAACGATATCAATCACCTGGATCAGCCGTACTCGGAGTAGGGTTAGATATGATAACCCATTATAGATATATAAATTACTGGCTAGCTGCCCCACTAAAAATCCCGTAAAAAACATATAGAATAAACAGGTTTGCTCTCTGCAGCGCCCCGTCACTTTTTGGTTTTGGTTTACGTTCGCTCTTTTTCCTGGTCGACGTGCTCCGCGCGCAGGCGCTACTGTCTTCGTACGAGTTTCCAGTTCACAGAACAGGTGCACGCGCGGTGAACAGCAGTTCTGGATCTACCGATCTCGGCTATCTGGTACTTTCCGAGGGTTTGCCCTCTAGGACGTGACTTCCCTGATCCTTTGACTGGTAACGTCGGTCTTGCCCGAGCATCTTTATAACTGCGACATTCATGTCTCCGGTAGGCTCTGGCGGCCGGTGTTTGTCCTGTTCCCGATCGGCTATGCGCTCATGCGGTGGCGTGGTCAGCCGGGCGGCAAAAGCGGCTGAGACAGGCAGCGGACGTTGGGCTAAAGTGCGGTTCCGGAATCAGTCTTGCAAATAGGTGAAAGATGAGCACTAGAAGCCCGATTACGCCAAAAACCCTGCAATCAGTTGCCGCCGAGCTTTCAGGGCATCCAATAAGCGCCGAAAAAGCGGCGGCCCACGCCGAGATATTCGAAAATATCATGCAAATGATCGCTAGCCTGCGCGACCTGCCGTTAAAGAATGTTGAACCGGCCGTGATCTTCCGGCCAGTCGAACGCGGAGGCGATTCCAAATGAGCGATATTACGGAACTTTCGATCGCCGAACTGTCCCAGGGATTCCGTAGCAAATCATTCTCTCCGGTTGATGCTGCTAAGGCCTATTTCGCCCGCATCGCCAAACATAACGACAAGGTCAATGCTTTCGTAACTTTGTGCGAAGAGGATGCGCTGGCCGAAGCTAAACAAGCCGAGACAGAAATTATCGCCGGCGATTGGCGCGGCCCGATGCATGGCATACCGATTGGCCACAAAGACCTCTATCAGACCGCGGGCGTCCGCTCGACCGCGGGATCGCGTGTCCTGGAGAATGATGTGCCGGACACTGATGCCACCGTAGTCGCGCGTCTCAAGCAAGCCGGCGCAGTAATGCTCGGTAAGCTTAACACCCATGAGTTCGCATACGGTCCGACCAATGATTCTTCCATGTTCGGCCCGTGCCGTAATCCATGGGACAATGCGCGCTTCAGTGGCGGCTCAAGCGGTGGATCGGGCGCGGCGGTGGCGCTGCGTCTTTGTGCAGGAGCGACCGGATCAGACACTGGTGGCTCGATCCGCATGCCCTCAGCATGCTGCGGCATTACCGGCCTCAAACCGACCTATGGCCGTGCCAGCCGTGCTGGCATCTACCCGCTGTGCTGGACAATGGACCACCCCGGGCCGATGACGCGTTCGGCCGAGGATGCGGCGTTGATGTTTCAACCGATGCCCGGGCTGGACGGGCAGGATGCGGTGGTGGTGGACCGCGCCGTGCCGGACTATGCCAATGCGCTCATGGGTGATATCAAGGGCTTGAAGATCGGCGTGCCGAACCATTACTTTTTTGATCGCGCGATCCCCGAAATTGCTGCAGCGGCGATGGATGGGATTGCGGTGCTGGAGGGTCTCGGCGCTGAAGTACACGAAGTCGATATCCCGTACATCGGCCATGCCGCGGCAGCGGCGATGGTGCTTTATCTCTCCGAGGGCACGGCATATCACGACGATCATATTGCCACCATCGGCGAACTCTATACCGACCAGGTCAGGCTCTTTCTCGAGGTCGGTAATTACGTTCTCGCCAAGGATTATCTGCACGCCCAGCGCTATCGCACCCTACTCGGCCACGCCATGGCCGACGTTTTGGCGGAAGTCGATGTACTCTGTACGCCGACGCTGCCGATCACTGCACAGCCGCTCGGCCAGGAGGCGATCAATATTCGGGGCGAGACAGATTCGGTATTTGGCGCCATCCTGCGCAATACCGAGCCATTCGACCTAACCGGCTTGCCGGCGCTTGTCGTTCCGTGTGGCAACGCCTCGGACGGCATGCCGATGAGCCTCCAAATTGCCGGACGACCGTTTGATGAAGCGGGCGTGCTGAAGGTGGGTCACGCCTTTCAACAGGCAAGCGATTGGCATCTCCGTCGCCCTCCGGACTAAGGAAGGGGAAGGCCCACCATGCCCGCGCGTCCGCAGCAAAAAATTTCCAAAATTCTTGTCGCCAATCGCAGCGAAATTGCCATTCGTGTCATGCGCGCGGCAACCGAACTGGGCATCCGGACCGTCGCCATCTATTCGCAGGAAGACCGTTTCGCCTTGCACCGGTTTAAGGCGGACGAAAGCTATTTGGTTGGTGAGGGCAAAGGACCGGTTGAAGCCTATTTGAGCATCGAGGATGTGTTGCGCATCGCGCGCGCCGCTAAAGTTGATGCCATTCATCCGGGCTACGGCCTATTATCGGAAAATCCGGACTTCGCCGACGCGTGCGCGTCCGAAAATATTCTCTTCGTCGGACCGACGCCCGATGCCATGCGTTTGCTAGGCAATAAGGTCTCGGCCCGGGCGCTCGCAGAAGGTGCCGGAGCACCGGTCATGCCGGCGACCGGGCCGCTGCCGCGGGATCTTGCAGGCGCCCAGGCGTTGGCGCTGGAGGTTGGCTATCCTCTCATGTTGAAAGCTAGCTGGGGCGGCGGTGGACGCGGCATGCGAGTGATTGAGGACGAAGCGGCGTTGGCTGATGAACTCGACGGGGCACGGCGTGAAGCTCAGGCAGCATTCGGGAATGACGAGGTCTATCTCGAAAAATTAGTGCGTCGCGCTCGCCATGTCGAAGTGCAAATTTTTGGTGATAGCCACGGCAACATTGTGCATTTGCATGAACGCGATTGTACCATGCAGCGGCGCAACCAAAAGGTTGTTGAGCGAGCACCGGCGCCCTATCTCGATGCCGAGCAGCGCGCGGGTCTGCACGCCGCTGCCGTTCGCATCGGAAAATCGGTGGAATACAGCAACGCCGGCACGGTCGAATTCCTGATGGATGTCGACAGCGGCGCCTTTTACTTCATTGAGGTCAATCCGCGTATCCAGGTTGAGCATACGGTCACCGAAGTCGTGACTGGAATAGATTTATTAAAGGCGCAAATCCGTATCTCCCAAGGCGCGAAAATTGGGACTCCCGAAAGCGGCATGCCCGTTCAAGACGAAATCGGCGTGACCGGCAATGCCATTCAATGCCGGGTGACGACGGAAGACCCGGAGAACAATTTTATTCCCGACTATGGCCGCCTGACGGCCTATCGCGGCGCCACCGGCTTCGGTATTCGGCTCGACGGCGGCACCGCCTATTCGGGCGCGGTGATAACCCCGTTTTACGATTCTCTGTTGGAGAAAGTAACCGCCTGGGCGCCAACAGCGGATGAAGCGATTGCGCGCATGGACCGCGCGCTACGTGAGTTTCGCATCCGCGGTGTGCGAACCAATTTGATGTTTTTGGAGACACTCCTCGGCCATGCCAAGTTCCGCGGTGGCGATTACACGACCCGCTTTATCGACGAGACACCCGAACTTTTCCACTTTGCTAAGCGCCGCGACCGTGCAACGCGGTTGTTGCGCTTCATCGGCGAAGTGATCGTCAACGGAAACCCGGAGGTTGCAGGCCGTCCCGTTGGCCCACCGACCAGGCTGCCAGTTAAGCCCGGCGGCCGAGCTGCTGACACCAACGAGCTACAGCCCGGCTCGCGTCAGCGCCTGATCGAACTGGGCGCCAAAGGGTTTGCCGATTGGATGCGGGTTCAGAAGCATGTCTTGATTACCGACACAAGCCTCCGAGATGCCCATCAATCGCTCCTAGCAACTCGTATGCGGAGTTACGATTTACTAGCGGGGGCGCCTGCCTACGCCCGCCTCCTGCCTGATCTGTTGTCTGTCGAATGCTGGGGCGGTGCCACGTTCGATGTGGCGATGCGCTTTCTTAAGGAAGACCCTTGGCAGCGTCTGAGCGCGTTCCGCGAGGCGATGCCCAACCTTCTTCTCCAAATGCTGCTGCGTGCTTCGAACGGTGTCGGCTACACCAACTATCCTGACAATGTGGTGCGTTATTTCGTACAGCAGGCGGCCGTCGGCGGGATCGATTTATTCCGCGTTTTTGATTCCCTCAATTGGGTGGAAAACATGCGCGTCGCCATGGACGCGGTGATCGAATCCGGAAAGTTGTGCGAAGCCGCAATTTGCTATACGGGCGATATATCCGACCCAGAAAGTTCAAAATTTGATCTCGCCTATTATCTCGCCATGGCTCGCGAGCTTGAGGCGGCGGGCGCGCATATCATCGCGGTCAAGGACATGGCTGGCCTGTGTAAACCCGCGGCAGCGACCACCTTGATCAAGGCACTCAAACAAGAGACCGGGCTGCCAATACATTTCCACACCCATGACACCAGTGGCATCGCCGCTGCCAGCGTGATCGCCGCAGTCGAAGCCGGCGTGGACGCAGTAGATTTGGCGATGGATGCACTCTCCGGCCTGACCTCACAGCCGAGCTTCGGCTCGGTCAACGCGGCACTTGAGCACACACCGCGCGCCAGCGGCCTTGATCAGGGCGCGGTCCGCGAGTTATCTCATTATTGGGAACAGGTGCGCCGTAGCTACTACGCGTTCGAAAGTGATATTCGCGCTGGCACTTCCGACGTCTACATCCACGCCATGCCGGGCGGGCAATACACAAATCTTCGTGAACAGGCGCGCGGGCTCGGCGTCGCTGATGAACGCTGGCCGGAAGTCGCGGCGGCCTATGCCCAGGTAAATGAGATGTTTGGCGATATCGTCAAAGTAACGCCAAGCTCTAAAGTGGTGGGAGATATGGCGCTATTTATGGTGACCAGCGGCCTAACGCCGGAAGATGTGTTAAACCCGCAGCGCAATGTTGCCTTTCCAGAATCGGTAGTGTCGTTTTTTGCTGGCGAGTTGGGGCAACCCTATGGCGGTTTCCCTGAAGCGCTGCAGAAAAAGGTACTCAATGGCCGGGAGCCACTAACAGTGCGTCCTGGTTCGGTGTTGGCCGATGCCGACTTGCCGGCGCTCCGCGCCGAGGCTGAATATAAGGTGGGTAGGCATATCCGAGATACGGAATTTGCTTCTTACCTGATGTATCCCACAGTATTCGCCGACTATGCGGCGCATCGTCGGCGCTTTGGGGATCTAAGCGTGCTACCCACCCAAACGTTCTTCTACGGCATGACGCCAGGTGATGAAGTCACGCTCGATATTGCGCGTGGCCGGCAGTTTATTATTCGCTTTCTGGCTCTTGCCGAGGCCGACGATAAAGGCCGGCGCACGGTATTCTTCGAGCTTAATGGCCAGCCGCGCAACGTTCAGGTGGATGACCTGAGTGCCAGCGTAACCCATGAAATGCTGCCTAAAGCGGAAGAGGGTAATGCGGCGCATGTCGCTGCACCGATGCCGGGCATGGTGGTTAAGGTTTTCCATGGCGAGGGCGAGGAAGTCGCGCGCGGCGATGTGTTATTCGCCATCGAGGCGATGAAAATGGAGACGGCTGTGCACGCCGAGCGCGCCGGCATCGTGCATCGTATCGTGAGCCAAGCAGGGGTGACGGTTGAAGCCAAAGACCTGATGATGGAATTCGCTGACGAATTTTAAGAGGAGCAGAATTATGGCGATGCAAAAGGCGGAACTGTCTAATGCGGCAGGCGCGGTTCTCCTACGCAGCGATCAGGGCGGCATCACCACGCTGACCTTAAACCGGCCAAATTCTGGCAATAGCCTGTCGCATGAATTGGTCGATGCTCTTCAGGCAGCCTGGGACGATATTGATGGTGATGCGAGCGTGCGCGTGGTTGTTCTGGCGGCCTCGGGTCGTTTATTCTGTACCGGCCACGATCTCAATGAATCGATCGATGCTATGAATGACCCGCCGGTAAAACTGGCGGCCAACCGCTCATGCTCGCGAATGATGCAAAGCATGCTCAAGCTTTCCAAACCGATCATCGCTAAAGTGCATGGTGTGGCAACGGCGGCGGGGTGTCAGCTCATGGCGACCTGTGATCTTGCGGTTGCCTCGACAGAAGCACGTTTCGCCACCCCGGGCGTAAATATCGGCCTCTGGTGCCTGTCGCCGCAAGTGGCATTGAGCCGCACCATTGCCCCTAAACACGCTATGCAAATGCTGCTGACTGGCAAACTGCAGGATGCTGAGACCGCGCTTCGCTTCGGTCTCATCAATGAGGTGGTGGTGCCCGATCAGTTGGACGAGCGCGTTAATGAATTGGCGGCGGAAATCGCCAGCAAGTCACCGCATTCCTTGGCCATGGGCAAGCGCTCTTTCTATCGCCAGCTCACCATGCCGCTTGATGAAGCCTATGAATATGTTGACGAAGTGATTGTCCGCGCCATTCAGTCCACAGATGCGAAAGAAGGAATTTCAGCCTTTTTGGAAAAACGCAAACCTAAATGGACAGGCAGTTGAAAGCTTCGCCGCAACCCTTCTTTGACCGAGAGTTGGCCGGCTAACGAGACCCAGCGCTTTCAGCTTTGCTTGGGGTACCAATATTCCGGCGCCGGGCGCTCAAAATCTGCGGGGCGATCGATCACTTCGATGGTAGTACCGCTCGCTTTGAGTGTGTCGTAGTAGCAAAAGCGGACGCGGTTCCAGCTGCCTGCCATGATTGGCTCAAAACCGCGTGCACCGAAGTTTGCGTGGCATTCATCCCAAGTCATGTCGAGCTCTTTGAGCATCACACCGACATGCTGCACCCCTTCTTCATTACGCTCCAAATAGTCGCTATAAATGCTCGGTCCCTCGAGCGGTTGGATGATTTCCCAGTTGAGAGTGCCAGTCCAAGCGAGAGCAAGGCGCATACTGAATTTCGCTGGTTTGCCGCGATAGCTGGTATCGGTGAGTTCCGGTGGGCGGTATTCGTTGACCCACCACGGGCCGATCCCGAGTTGATCGGCATAGCGCCGCACCATAGCGTCCAAATCACGCGTGACGATGCAAATTTGTCTCGTCTCGGGGATGAAACTATTGGCCAGGTTCAGTTTACTCGGGTTGGGGCTGGTCATGTCAGAACCTACTTCAGCTAGACTGGGCGGCGCGCCAAACACGCTCTGGTGTGAGTGGCATGTCAATATGTTGGACGCCCCGCACCGCCAGGGCATCCAACACAGCATTGACCACAGCCGGCACAGACGGAATGCAGCCGGCTTCGCCACAGCCTTTGACGCCGAACACATTTTGGTTGGTGAGCACCTCATTGGTAGCGAGGAAAAATTCCGGCATGTCGTCCGCGCGTGGCATGCAATAATCCATGAATGAGCCACTAATTAATTGGCCGCTCTCGGCGTCATAATTACAGTTTTCGAACACCGCCTGGCCTAGGCCCTGGGCGAGGCCGCCGTGAATCTGGCCTTCCAGCAATTGCGGGTTGACAACCCGACCGAAATCATTGACCGCAGTGTATGTATCGAGCGTCAGCATGCCGGTATCGGGGTCCACTTCTACTTCGCAAATATGACAGCCATTAGGCAAGGTTGGATCGGCGATTTCTGATTGTGCGCTTTCGTTCAGCCCGGGCGCCATGCCCGCGGGGAGGTTAGTGGTATCACGTGCCTTCGCGGCAAGCGCCATCACGTCGATGGAGCGGTCGGTCCCGGCGACGGTAAATTCGCCGTCATCGAAGCGGATATCCGCAACTGATGTTTCTAGTATATGTGCGGCCAACTCTTTGCCTTTCTTGATGATCTTGTCAGCGCCAAGCTTGACCGCAACGCCGACCATATAGGTCGAGCGCGATCCACCTGTCCCACCTCCTTGCGGCAAGCTATCGCTGTCGCCTTCCTCGTAGGTAATCTTGTCAAATGGCACGCCGAGAGTTTCGTTCAGGAACTGCGCAAAGATGGTGCCGTGGCCCTGGCCCGAGGATTTGGTGCCCGCGGTTAGGGTGACACTATCGTCTTCATTAAAGCAGATTGAAATATTCTCGTTTGGGTCACCGACGGTGGATTCGACATAGAGCGCCATACCAATGCCGCGCAATTTGCCGCGTTCGTTCGCTACTGCGCGGCGCTGATTAAAGCCAAACCAGTCGGCAAATTTCATACAGCTGTCCATGTTCTCTTCGAAGTGGCCACAATCGTAGGCAATCCCCATCGGGCTGGTATAAGGCATCTGCTCGGGTGGAATGATATTACGCCGGCGAATTTCAATGGCGCCGAGGCCGGTCTCGCGCGCGGCCTTATCGACCAGGCGCTCCACCACATAGACACTTTCCGGAATGCCCGCACCGCGGTAGGCGTCGGTAAATACAGTGTTAGTCAGCACGCCGCGCACTTCGGCATGGATTGCCGGCGTGCGGTAGGCATTGGCGAGCATCCGGGTATAGAGGAGAGTTGGGCTAACCGGCCCCAAATTCGACACATAGGCGCCAAGATTGGCTGTGGTGCTGACGCGAATACCGAGGAAATTGGCTTCCTCGTCGAGTGCCAATTCGGCATGGGTGACGTGATCGCGGGCCTGCGTATCGCTGACCATGCCCTCACTGCGCTCGCTCATCCAGCGCACCGGCCGCTTGGTCTTGCGCGCCGCCCAGACAATCAACGGTTGTTCGGGGTGGACCATGTGTTTCATACCGAAGCCACCACCGAGGGCCGGCGAGAGAATGCGCACAGTCTCTTGCTCGGTGCCGAGAATATTGGCGATGATGGCGCGGGTATCGAACGGATGTTGGGTGTTGGTTTGCAGCGTGTAGCGCCCACTGGTTTCATCAAAAGTTCCAAGCGCGCCGCGGGTTTCAATCGAGTTGACGATCACGCGGCTATTTACCAGATCTACCGCGACAACACTTGCCGCATTTTTGAACGCCGTGTCTACGGCTTCGCGGTCTCCATGCTCCCAGAGAAAAGATAAATTTCCGGGCGCCTCCGGCCAAATGGTCGGCGCGTCCGGTGCTTCGGCGCCGTCAGTTTCCACGACGCAAGGGAGCGCGCGGTAGTTCACTTCAATGTGTTCCGCCGCGTCGCGCGCTTGGCTAGGCGTCTCAGCAACCACCATCGCCACCGCTTCACCGACGTGACGCACGCGTTCTGTGGGCAAGAGATAATTGGGCGGATAATAGGCGCGGCTGCCGTCAGGACGATTAAGCGGCACGAAGGCATCCATATTACAGGGCACAGTACCGAGCCCGTCTGCTTCGACATCGGCGCCGGTGTAGATAGCCACAACCCCTGGCATCGCCAAGGCCGCGGCATAATCGATGTCTTCTATGTCGGCGTGGGCATGCTGTGAGCGCAGGAAATGCGCGTGTGCTTGGCCGGGCAGATTAAGATCATCTTGAAATTCTCCCACGCCGCGCAGCAAATCGTTGTCCTCTTTGCGTTTGACCGATTGTCCAACACCAAATTTGGCCATTTCCTGCATCTCCTCATTACCTATCACGCCGACCCGTGCCTTCAATAATATGCCAATGCGCAAGCCAACAACACGCCGTTATTCAAGTTGAGGCAAAGAATTTTTTTGATCGCTTGACCGCGCGGATGCGCTGCCACACTCTTTTGCTCCAAATTTTAACCCACGAAATGAGGATGACCATGGCCGAGCTCACAATGGAACAACAGGTAGCACGCCTAACCGCGATCGAGGACATCAAACAGATGAAGGCACTGTACTGCGCCTATTGCGATGACGGCTACGACCCTGAAGCTATTGGCGACCTATTTGTTGAAGACGCCATCTGGGACGGTGCTGATTTCGGGCGCCATGTAGGCAGGGCAGCGATTATGGAATTTTTTGGTGGTATTTCAGGCGATATCACATTCGCCGGCCATCTGGTGCTGAACCCGATCATTACCGTGGATGGCGATACCGCCAATGGCAAATGGTGGCTGATCATGCCGTGCACGACAAATATTGAAGGCAAAAAAGAAGCACGCTGGTTGGCAGCAGAATATGACGACGATTACGTCAGGCAAGACGGCCGCTGGCTGTTCAAGCATCTCCGTCTCGACATCAAATTTTTTGCGCCCCATCTCGACGGCTGGGCGGCGATGACCTGATGCGGTAGATCTTAGGACTGGCGCTTCATCGCGGCGGAAGCGCTGATATCGGCCTTGAACGGCCAATAAATTTCTTGGTTGCCAGTGATTCCGGTGCGCCGGAAAATAAGAATAATCAAGAGGATCAGGCCAACGCCTACTTCGGCGGAGCTGGTCGGGATGGTAACGCCGCCGATGCCGGACTCAAGACGCCTCAGAACGTCGATCACGATTGACAGGATAACCACTCCGACCACGGCGCCGGACAGGCTCTGCATGCCGCCGACGACGAGCATGGAAAGAGTGATAAAAGTCATGCCGAGATAGAAGCTGTCGACCGTCAGCATGCCGAGGAAGTGGCCGAACAGGCCACCGGCCATGCCGCAGAAGAAGGCGCTGACGACAAAAGCAAGAAGCCTCTGCCCGAAGACATTCACGCCGGCTGCCTTGGCGGCGACCTCATCGTCGCGCGAAGATCGCAATGCTAGGCCAAATTTAGAGCGCGAGTAAAGAAACGCACCGGCGAGTGCAATAACGGCATAGACATATCCCACCCATGGCGTCGTAGTTGTAGGCAGGCCGATGACGGAGCTGGCGCCGGACGTCCAAGTGCTCCAGCGGAGATAGGCAGAATAAAGCACCATCATGAATGCAAAGGTGCCGATCGAGGCAGCGATGCCCGACATACGCATGATGGCGATCCCGGAGATCAGGGCTACCAGCGCGGCGAGTAGCCCGCCTAGAAAAATTGCGAGTATGAAGTGGTGACTATTGTTTAGTAGGTAAGTAGGCAGGCCGGGCATGAACATTTCACGCGTGTAGGGGCAACAGGTTTGCCATGCCGTGGCGTAGGCGCCAACCATGACGAAACCGATATGTCCGAACGAGATGATGCCCGAATTGCCGATAAACAAATACAGCGCAGCGACGATAACGATTCGTACCAAGCCTTCGACGAGTGTTTGGGCGAGAATGATATCGCCGGAGGCGTCGACGATCACCACTACTATCAAGAGACCCACACAAAGTACGACCAACGGCCAAAAATAGCGTATCAAACGGAGGAGGGGGGTGTTGGCCTCGATCATCAGACGCGTTCCTTCGCCGCTTTAGTGAGCACGATACCCTGTGGTCGCGCCAGCAGGATGATAATCACAAATAAGAAGACGCAAGCGTCGCGGAAGCCACGCAATTCCTCCGGCAATGTGGCGGATAACACGACGCTGACGATGCCGACTGCATAGCCCCCGACTACAGCGCCAACCAGACTGCCCATTCCGCCGATAACGGTAGCAATAAAGAAAAATAGCATGATCGGCACGCCCATGCGGAAGGTCAACACGCCGGTTTGAGTGACAAACAGTAACGACATAATGCCCGCCAGCCCACCACTCAGGATAAACGCCAGCGCGATTACACGTTTGCCGTTGACGCCCAACATCCGCGCCATGCGGAAATCTTCCGCCGCCGCGCGCATCTGCACGCCAACCTTGGTGCGCTTCAAAAATAGCACAAGCGATATTAGTAAAATCCACGTCACCGCGATGATGACAAGTTGCAATATTTGCACGCTGATCCCGTCCGACAATTGCACCTGACCGGTCAGGGCTGGAAACACATTTACAGCTTTCGGCCTGCCGCCATAAATCATGACGATAGCGTTCTGCAAAGTGTAGCCGAGCGCGAACGATACGATCATCATCGTTGCCGGCGAAGAGGTCTGCGAATGCTGGAAAACGAAAAAATACGAAAAGAGCGCCAGCGCCACGACAATTGCGACGATGCAGAGGATCGTGAACACTGGGTGAAAGCCGCCGATGGCCACAGTCGCCACCACGGCTGAGCTCGGAACAATCAGCGCAAAGCCGCCAACAGTTATGAAATCTCCATGCGCGAAATTGATTAGCCTGAGGACACTAAACAAGAGGCCGATGCCGAGCGCGCCGAGTGCGTAGAAACTACCGAAGCTAAGGGCACTGATGACCGTCTGGATAATATAATCCATTAGAAGACCGCCTCGTCCTCAGCGGCGGCGTCATCCTCGAAGCCGAAATAGGCCTGGCGGACTTTTACGCCGTCTTGCAGGTCTGCGGCATTGCCTTCGAGTTGCATTTGGCCGCTGCGTAATACATAGAGCCGATCGGCGACTTTAAGCGCTCGTTCTGAACTTTGTTCCACGATCAGTAGCGTCAAACCTCGATCATTGCGTAAATCAATCAGGGTTTCGTAGACTCGGTCGACAAGATTAGGTGCCAAGCCAAGCGAGGGTTCGTCGATCGTCATGATACGCGGGTTGGTAAGGAGCGCTCGGCCGATCACCAGCATTTGCTGTTCGCCACCCGATAGTTTGCCCGCCGCTTGCCTGCGGCGTTCAGCCAGAACGGGGAAGATTTCCAGGACGTGTTTGAAATCTTTTTCAATTTCGCTGCGGTCGCTGCGAATGCTGGTACCAATACGCAAATTTTCTTCCACATTTAGAGTGGTGAATACATGGCGGCCTTCCGGAACTTGCGAAATCCCGGCGCGCGCGACCATTTCCGGAGCCATGCCGTTTATCTTCTTGCCGTCAAACGTAATGTCGCCGCTGGTCGGGTTGAGCACGCCGGATATCGCCAATAGAGTTGTCGACTTACCGGCGCCGTTGGGCCCGACGACGCAGACGATCTCGCCTTCATCTACGGATACCGAAACATCGCGGAGAGCCGGCAAGCGGCTGTAATGGACGGTAATATTCTCGACGTTGAGCAGCATGGCTTCAGGAATGCCCAAGATAAGCGTTGATGACGGCAGGGTTATTCTGCACTTCCGCTGGTGAGCCACGCGCAAGGGTCTTGCCGCTATCGAGCACATGGATACGGGCGCAAACGCCCATGATGACGCGCATATTATGCTCGATCAGCAACACGCCGCAGCCGTAACGCTCGGGAATTTCGCGTACCACCTTCATTATATCGTCGCATTCCAAATCCGACATCCCGGCCGCCGGTTCGTCAAGCAACACGAATTGCGGACTGAGCGCCAGCGCTCTAGCGATGCCGACGCGCCGTTCATCCGTATAAGGCAGGATACCAGCGGGCATTTTTGCTTGGTCGGCAAGACCCAGCCATTCCAGCAGTTCCATCGCGTGGGCGTGCGCTTTCTTGCGATTGAGGCCCATGCTGACGGCGGCCACCTCAACATTCTCGCTGACCGGCATTTCGCGAAACAAGCGGCCGGCCTGAAACGTGCGGGCGATGCCATGGCGGCGGATCCAGTGCGGCGTCAACGTTGCAATATTTTTGTCGCCGAGCAGAACCTCGCCGGACGCCGGCACTTGAAAACCGGTCATGGCGTTGACCAGGGTCGTTTTTCCGGCACCGTTGGGTCCGATCAGGCCCAATATCTCACCTTGGTGCAGAATTTCGTCGACGCTGTCGACAGCAGTCAAACCCTCGAAACGCACCGATACTTGGCGCGCTTCGAGGGTTTGTCCTTTGCCGTCGCTCAAGTCCGCCACTCTTGCCTCTCCCCACTAGGCTAGATGAGTCCGCAAATTCCCGCCCGGCACGATCCCATGCCAGCAAGTGCGTTGCGGTGACAGGTAACTAATGGATTGTTGCAGGGGGAATCAACTGGAAAATGGTTAAAGACCCCGGAACCCCTTCTAATCACCTTGCAATAGTGGCATATTCGGCCACAATGCCCGCCGTGTCCAAATAAGGCGCAGCAGAATTTCAAGAATTTTAACGGGGAGATGCAAAGATGAGAAAACTAATGTCGTTAGTCGCGGCGGGGGCTTTGGCTCTCGGCTTCGCTGCCGCAGCGCCCGCCCAGGCGGACGATCACGAAGTTAAATTTGGTTTTGCCGGCTCTTCCTCCGGTTGGATGAAGGCCTATAGCGGACCGTCGACCGAAGCAGCACTGATCGCTATCGACGATTGGAACGCCAAGGGCGGTTTGTTGGGCAAGACTATCGTACCGGTGTTCGCTGACGCCAAAACCGACCGCGTCGAAAGTAAAAAGGCGGGTATTTCGGTTCTCAATCAGGGCGCCCAGGCGATCGCAGTGGACTGTGACTACGACTTTGGCGCTCCAGCGGCATTGGCGGCACAGAACCAAAAGAAAATTTCAGTTTTCCTGTGCGCCGAGAGCGTGCTTGCTGGCGTTCAGGGCATCGGCAAATACTCCTTCTCCAGTTCAGTACTGGCAGCGGTGCAGGGAGCGGCTCTGGCCGAATGGGGCTGGAAAGTAAAAGGCTGGCGCACCGGCTACATCTTACTTGACGATGTGATCGAATATAACAAGGGCATCTGTTACGGTTTTGATTGGATGTGGCGCGAAATGCTAGGTGGCGAGGTTGTAGGCCACGATGTATTCCAGAATGAAGATCCCACTATTCAGCCTCAGATTGATCGGATCAAAGCATTGGATGCCGAACCCGATTTCATTCAGATTTGTAGCTATAACCCAGGCGGCGCAAGTGCAATTCGTCAGATTAGAGCAGCTGGAATTAACAGTGCGCTGGGTGGCGGAAGCTCCATGACGGGAGACTATTGGCTTGACGCAGTACCTGACTTGAGCGGCCACTTTGTTCCGGAGCAAGCCTCGATCTATGGAGATGATCCGCGGCAGGCCGTACTAGACTTCAATGAAAGTTACAAAGCCCGTACTGGCGCATATCCAATTAGCCAGTACACCTACCCTGGCTATGTGGTTTTCGAGATGTGGGCCAAGGCGGTGGAGAAGGCGGGTACGTTTGATTCCGATGCCGTCGTCGAGGCACTAGAGTCTTTCCAAGATGAGCCTGTGCTTGTTGGAACGCGGACCTTCACCAAAACACTGCACCATCAGGCTCGCGCACCGTATCTGATTGTCGAGACGACCAACGGCAAACCAGCTGTGGTTGACGACTGGACGATTTCCGAGGCGGTGCCGATGGATGTGCTGTTCGGTAAGCGCTATGAGTACATTGCGCGTTAAATAAACGAAACTGACAAAATTTCATCGCCCCGCTGGAGACGGCGGGGCGATTTCTTTTGTGTGGTGGGCTACTACTTTAAGAACCCGGTGGCGGCAAGGCGGGTTCGGTTCCCTCGGGGAGCGGCACACCATGCTCGTTCAGGGTCATCGCAATCATGCAGTAATAGCCGATGAGGCAGGTCAGCTCGACCATGCCGGCTTTGCCAAAAAATTTGAGTGCGGTTTCATAGGTTTCATCACTGGCATGCCGGTTGCTCAGTAGTTCGCGCGTATAGGCGTGGACCGCAGCTTCATCTGCGTTGATAAATTTTAGTGCATCGCCGGAGCGGATCGCCTCAATGATGTTTTCCGCCAGACCGCCGGCCCGCGCTTCATTTTCATGAAAATGCCACTCGTAAGAGGCGTTCCAGTGCTTGGCAGTGATAAGCACGGCAAGCTCGCTAAGACGCGACGGAAGACTCGTTTCATAGCGTAAAAACACGCCTAGACGCTGCGCGCGATCGGCTAGTTTGGGACTGTGCATCAGCATCATGAAGAGATCTAGCACGGCGCCACGCCGGCCCGCTTTGATTTCGTCGTAAACCTGGCGCTGAGAGGCGTCTAGTTCATCTTGCCTAGGCAGCGGGATGCGGCTCACTTTCGGCCTCCTTCAGCTATCGTTGCGTTTATTCGCCGAGCCTTCATCGCCGGCGATCGGCGGGACAAATTGCAAATCGGTGTCCCACGGAAAAAAGATCCAAGTGTCTTGGCTGACCTCGGTGATATAGCTATCTACTAGTGGCTTGCCCAACGGTTTGGCGTATATGCAGGCGAGATGGGCTTTGGGCAGCATTTGACGCACCACACGGGCAGTTTTTCCAGTGTCGACCAGGTCATCGATGATGAGCCACCCCTCTCCGTCACCCACGAGCCCCTTGATGACGGTGATTTCCGACTGGTCCTGATGATCGTAGGAGGCGACACAGATGGTGTCGACCAGGCGAATCTCTAATTCCCGCGCCACGATCGCGGCCGGTACGAGGCCGCCGCGGGTGATCGAGGCGATGCCCTTAAATGGTCCGATTTCAGCCAATCGCCAAGCGAGAGCTCGTCCGTCGCGGTGCAATTGATCCCAAGATACCGGGAAGCCTTTGTTGAAACCTTCCGCCATGTCGTAATTATCCTAACTGTCTAGGCGAAATAATCCGGGAGCGAAGTCGCGAGGTTGGCGCGGATGCGGTCGTAGATGGGGGGGTCGTCTATGCCGTATTCGAAGGTCTGGCCGGTGACGGCCTCATAGAGTGCGACGTATCTTTGTGAGAAGTCGTTAAGTGTGTCTAGCGGGATATCTGGCACCGGCTCGCTGTACGGGTCGCACTGGGCGCGTATCCAGAGGCGGAGAAACTCCTTGTCTAGGCCTTCCGGCTCTTTGCCGGTGGCAAGGCGCTCGGCGTAACTCGCTTGCTTCCAGTAGCGGCTAGAATCTGGTGTATGCAGCTCATCGGCAACGGTGATGCGGCCGGCTTCGTCAGTACCGAACTCATATTTGGTGTCGACCAGTATGAGCCCGTGCTTTGCAGCGATTTCGCGTCCGCGCGCGAACAGCTTGAAGCTGATTTCCGCCACTTCATCCCATTGTGTTTGACTTAGTAACCCTTCGGCGACGATTTCTTGCGCCGTGATTGGCGCATCGCGCTCGCCCTTGGTCGTCGGGGTGAGGATGGTTTCCCGCAATTTCTGATTCTTAACCAGACCGTCGGCGAATTGGTGGCCGTAGAGCAAGCGTTCGCCACGTTGATACATGGTCCAGATCGAGGTTTCAGTGGAGCCGGTCATGTAGTCACGGACAATCATCTCGATCGGCATCATCTCCAAATGTCGGGCGATGACGACGTTTGGGTCGGGGTAGGAGAGTACATGATTGGGGCAGATATCCTGGGTCGCTTCAAACCAAAATTTCGCCGTTTGATTAAGTACCTGACCTTTGTAGGGTACCGCTGCCAGTACCTTGTCGAAGGCCGATTGGCGGTCGGTTGCGATCATCACTTGGCGGCCATCCGGGAGGTGATATGTGTCGCGGACTTTACCGCGATAAAAGCCGGGGAGTTCAGGAAAGTGCGCGTCGGTGAGGCAGAGGTCGGGAGGCAGCACGCTGCTTGTGTCGTTCATAGCTATTCTCTCGTCTAGTGGGATGCTGTCGGGCCGTGTAATTCTACGCGTTCGACCTCGACGAAGGTATCGTTATAGGCTGGCTGGCCCGACGCAGACCAAGTGGCGGGCGTCAGTACGTTGCCCACCGCAGCAGTCTCGTTCGGGTGTGACCACCATTTGCCGGCAAGCGAAACGGTGCCGGAGCGGATTTGTTGCGTGACTTTGAGTCCGGCCTGAAGCGATCCCTGGTTATTTCGGATAACAACGCGCTGGCCGTCCGACAAGCCGCGCCGGGCGGCATCTTCATCGTTCATCTCCAGCGCTGGCGCGCCCTCAGCCCGCCGTTGCCGTTCCATGTTAGCGAAACTGGAATTGAGAAAGTAATGGGCCTTCGGTGTCAGCATTTGCAATGTGCCTTCAGGTGCCGACGGCACCGCACGGACGGGATAGCTGGTAAGCGAGACACGCTTGTCTAGTTGCGGGGTGGCGCGTGGTGGCGGTGAGTGCTTCTGCCACCCAGTGGCCTCAAAATCCGCCAACGTCAGCCCTGGTGGTAGGACCGATGCAGCGATTTCCTCATCACTTTCTTGCAATGCCGGATGATTCAATCCCATGCGCCGCGCAATTACCCGGACAATCTCACCATGCGATTTGGCCTCGCCGAGCGGTTTGATGGCCGGCTTGTTTAACATCAGATAATAATGCCCCCAGGCGCCGTGCATATCGAAATGCTCCAACTGCGTGGTGGTCGGAAGTATGATATCGGCGTAGCGCGCCGTATCGGTCATAAAATGCTCAAGCACCACGGTGAATAGATCCTCGCGCTCGAGGCCGCGACGGACCTGCCCAGTATCGTTGAGCACGACAGCAGGATTGATGCCCCATACCATGACCCCATGCACGGGCGGTCCGGCGTCCTCTCCGGTAAGAATGGGGCCGAGCCGGGCGATATCGAGACTGCGGGTTTTCTCCTGCTTAAGGTCGGAGCGCCCGGCGAGTGCGAGATTGAAGTCCGATAGATTAAGAAGTGAGAGGCCGCCGCCTGGCGAACCATCATGACCCGCCAAAATACAGAGCGCCGAGAGTGACCAAACGAACGCCTCGCCATGGACGGTCTGTTGCGGGCCGATGCCGCAGCGGATCATCGCCGGCTTGGAGGAGGCGAATTCACGCGCAAGGGTAACCACCGTGTCGGCATCGATGCCGCACTCCTCGGCCACGCGCTCTGGTGTCCAGTATTGGACTTGCTTGCGGTAGGCATCGACGTCTTGCGCCATTTTGCGGGCAAATTCGAGATTGGCTAAGCCTTCTTCGAACATCACGCGTGCCATGCCGGCTGCAAGGGCTGCGTCTGTGCCGGGGCGGAGTGCAATATGTTCATCGCTTTTTGCCGCCGTCCGGGTGCGCCGTGGATCGATGGAAACGATACGCGCGCCGTTCTTTTTGCGCGCCTCGTTCAAGAAATGCCAGTGGTGATGGCCAGTGGATAGGACGTTCACTCCCCAAAGGATAATAAACTTCGCGTGGCCATAGTCATCTGGATCTAAACCGATCGAATGGCCTTCGCTCATCAAGTGGAGGCCGGGTTGACCGCAAATTACACCGTGCATGTCGGAGGTTCCGAGTGCATTCAAAAGGCGTAACGGCGCAAATTTTTGTACCGCGCCCATGGAACCGTAATAGGTCACGGGCATGATCGATTCAGCACCATGGCGGGTTATTATCTCATCAAAGTGCCCGGCGATGGTGTCCACGGCTTCGTCCCAGGTGATGCGTTCGAACTGGCCGTCACCCTTGGCACCAGTTCGGCGCAACGGGTGCATTAGGCGGTTGGGCGAATAGGTGCGTGCGGGATAATCATTAACCTTGGCGCACAGCACGCCGCGCGTGAAAGGATGGGCTTGGTCGCCCTGGACGCTCACCACCTTTCCGTCCTCGACATGGGCTTGCCAAGCGCAAGTGTCCGGGCAATCCAATGGGCAACAGCCCTGTACAGTTTGCTTCTCCACCATGTCCTGTCTCTCTAACGAATAAATGCGCGGGGCAGTATAAAGGAATAACTGGACTTGTTTCGAGTTCTACCTTTATTTGCTTAATCATGGCACGGTAGTGATGCCTCGGCTAACATCGCGACCATGATTGAAAAATTGTGACTGACCCGGCGCAGTTTCTTTGCGCAACTTCGCCGCCACTCCTAAGTCAAGGCCAGCCGATGAATAGTCTACAAAAACCTGTAATCGTTCCAGATAATCCTCGGTTTTCTTCCGGCCCCTGCGCTAAACGGCCGGGCTGGTCTTTGGCAGCACTGGAGAAAGCGTTAACGGGGCGTTCCCACCGTGCCAGGGAGCCATTGAACCGCATCCAGGAAGTGATCGCGCGCACCCGGGAGGTGCTCGGCTTGCCGGAAGATTTCCGGGTTGGCATTGTGCCAGCGTCCGATACGGGTGCTGTCGAAATGGCACTGTGGTCGCTGCTGGGCGCCCGCGGTGTGGATTTCTTGACATGGGAGAATTTCGGCGAGCAATGGGTGATCGACGGCGAAAGCCAATTGCGTCCGCTCGACTACCGCATCATCCGCGCACCTTACGGCGAACTGCCTGATCTGAGGCAGGCGGACCCGTCGCGGGATTGTGTCTTCGTATGGAACGGCACCACGTCGGGAGTTCGGCTACCGGACGGTGATTGGATATCGAGTTCGCGCGAGGGCCTGACAATTTGCGATGCTACCTCTGGCGTGCTGGCGCATGAAATGCCATGGGACAAGCTCGATGTGGTGACCTATTCTTGGCAAAAGGTGATGGGCGGAGAGGCCGGGTTCGGCATGTTGTTGCTCGGCCCTCGTGCCGCCGAGCGACTTGAGAGTTTTACCCCACCCTGGCCGATTCCCAAGCTATTCCGCATGGCCAAGGGGCAAAAGATTCTAGAAGACATCTTTCGTGGTAAGACCATCAACACCATCTCGATGCTCGCCGTCGAGGATGCGTTAGATGCTCTGCGCTGGATCGAGAACATCGGTGGTGGCAAGGCTATGATCGCTCGCGCGGAAGCCAATTTTTCAGTGGTCGATGCCTGGGTGGCGAAGACGCCGTGGGTCGAATTCTTGGCACGCGATCCGGCAACACGCTCGCGCACCTCTCTCTGCCTCAGCCTTACCGAGGATTGGTTTACCTCGATCGACGAAAAAGCGAGGTGGGCGATTGTTGACAGCCTGACGCAATTGCTGGAGCAAGAAGGCGCCGCCTTGGATATCGCCACTCACCGCGCGGCCTTGCCCGGCCTCAGAATCTGGTGTGGCGGCACGGTAGAACAGCGCGATCTCGCTATGCTGCTACCCTGGCTCGATTGGGCTTGGGCGGAAATGCGCGACAAGCATGGGGTGTGATGGTCATGCCCAAAGTATTGATATCTGACAAGATGAGCCCGTTGGCGGCGGAGATATTTACCGCTCGTGGTGTGGACTGTGACGTGAAAACCGGCCTCGCGCCGAAAGAACTGCAAGCCATTATTGGCGATTATGACGGACTTGCGGTGCGTTCAGCGACCAAGGCGACGGCGGAGATTATTGCCGGGGCTAATAATCTCAAGGTCATAGGCCGGGCCGGTATCGGCGTTGACAATATCGATCTCGACGCGGCGACGGCGCGCGGCATCGTCGTGATGAACACGCCATTAGGCAATTCGGTCACTACTGCAGAACATGCGATCGCCATGATGGCGGCGATGGCACGGCAAATTCCGCTTGCCGACCACTCGACCCGCGCCGGCAAATGGGAAAAGAGCCGCTTCATGGGGATTGAGCTCTGCAAAAAAGAGCTTGGCATCATCGGATGCGGCAATATAGGCACCATCGTCGCGACACTGGCACTTGGCCTGAAGATGCGCGTGATTGTCTATGATCCCTACCTTTCGCCAGAGCGGGCCGAAGCGCTTCGCGTGGAGCGGGTCGAACTGAATGAATTGCTGGCTCGCGCCGACGTCATCACCTTGCACGTACCTCTTACGCGTGAAACCAGGGGCATCATTGATGGCGCAGCGTTGGCCAAAACTAAACCAGGCGTCTTCATCGTCAATTGTGCGCGCGGCGGTTTGGTGGTCGAGGCAGACCTCAAGTCCTCTATAGAGAGCGGCCATGTCGCCGGCGCGGCGCTCGATGTGTTCGAGATCGAGCCGGCGCGCGACAATCCGCTGTTCGAACTGGATCAGGTGATCGCCACGCCACATCTCGGCGCTTCGACAGAAGAAGCGCAAGAGAATGTTGCCCGCCAAGTCGCTGAGCAGATTAGCGATTTTCTACTCGACGGCGGGGTCACCAACGCGGTCAACACAGCGACCATCGCCGCCGAAGACATGCCCAAGCTTGCACCCTATATGCGCCTTGCCGAACAGCTCGGTTCGTTCGCCGGGCAGTTGACGGAGACTGGCCTAGTAGGAGCAACCATTGAATATGAAGGTGCTGCGGCGGCGCTCAATTGCCAGCCACTTACCGCCATTATGCTCCAGGGGCTGCTACACCCGCTATTGGATTCAGTGAATGCAGTGAACGCGCCGCTTATCGCCAAGGAACGCGGTATAGACGTGCGCGAAGTGAAGCGCGATCAGGCTGAGGATTATCAAATCTTGATTCGCCTCACCATCGTTACCGAGCGCCAACAGCGCTCGATCGCCGGGACGCTGATCGCCGGCGATAAGCCGCGTATTGTCGAGATTAAAGGCATCAAGATCGAAGCCGAGTTAAGCCCGCATATGCTCTACTTCACCAATGACGACAAGCCGGGTCTAATTGGTGGCATTGGCCTAGTACTCGGCGCGGCAGAAGTAAATATCGCCACGTTCAATCTCGGCCGCGCCGCGGCCGGCGGCGATGCCATCGGCCTGATTTCAGTCGATAGCGATGTTAGCGAGCAAGTTCTTAACCAATTGCGGGGAATTCCCAATATTGTTCAGGTCAAGGCGCTCCGCTTCTGATAGGGCGGCGCGACGTGTACCTGCAGCAAATGCCACAATCGCGCGAAGACAATCGGACTAACGTTAAAAAACTTCGGTAGCCGTAAAGACCGATCATCTACAGGGCTAAATGGACGGAATCTATCGACCTGCCGCCTGACCGTAACAATCCATATTTTTTGGTTCCAAATGGCGGTCAGTTCTACGCAGCCGTGGTGGCAGCTATCGATCCGGTCCCCAGGCCCTGGCTGAACCCTTGGCGCTTCAGCTGTCGAAGCACATTATGCTTGTGCCGGGGAAGGGAACGCAGCGCAGCCAACCCTCCCGTCCTAGCCGCTGAGTTTCTTCACTTCAGGCAGGACTTCGGCAATCAGGCGTTCGGTCTGAGAGAAGATCTCCGAGTCGCCGTCGCCGATTGGGCTAAGGATAAATTTGGATGCACCGGCGGCGATGTAATCCTGCAGGCGGGCCATGATTTGTTCTACGCCGCCGGCGACGATGCGCGGCTCGGGCTCGCGTGACAAGCGGTCGCGGAAGAAGGCCGCAGTCGCCTGCACCGGGGCGTCGTCCCAGGCGCCGAAGCGGTAGGAGAAGGCGGCACCATAATGATCGTGATCGATCGTCCGACCTTCCTCTTCAAGAGCGAGCTTGATGGCCGGGATGATGGCGGCGACCTCGTCGGCTGTTTCCAGGCCCGCCTGCCAGCCAGTGCCGAAGCGGGCGGTCCGGCGGATCGCTGGTTTGCTTGCGCCGCCGAGCCACATCGGTAATTGATTCTGCACCGGCTTGGGCGAGATCATGGCGTTCTTGTAGGAGTAAAATTCACCCTCGAAATCAACCGACTCCTCGACCCAGAGACGTGCGATGATCTCCAGCGCCTCATTGCTACGCCGACCGCGGCCTTCCGTATCGGCGCCAGTGGCAAGCCAATCGGCGGCGCGGATATTCCCGATGCCGAAGCCGGGTAGGAGGCGCCCGCTGCTGAGCATGTCGATGGTAGCGCATTGCTTAGCAAGGAGAAGCGGGTCTCGTAGACCAACTGAAACCACATTCATGCCGAATTTTAGCCGTTTGGTGGCACCTGCAAGCGCTGCCATGGCGCTCATACATTCGAGAAACGGTTTTTCGGACACCAACCGGTCAGTCTGCCACACCGAATCCACGCCGCCGTCCTCACACATCGCTACCCAGCGCCAATAGGCGTTCGCCGAGGAAAACGGAAAATCCATAAAGCCCAATCCGACTGCGATCGTCACCCGGTTATCTCCTTGCTATACTATAGTCTAGCCAGAATGACTGAGACTTGCCCGCCGCTCAACGTGACTCTGTCTAATGACATTTAGGCGGGCCGCAGGAGGGCGTCCCGGTGGTCGACGAAAATGGCTTGGGCGTGGCGTTCTGCGCTTCCCACCAACTGGCGTAAGCGGGCGTCGATCTTGTCTGGCGCTAGGCTGATCTCCGGTCCGCCGGGCAATTCGAAGGCAATCTTCTCTGCCGCGATGATGTCGGGCGTGTTTGCTTAGTCGGAGCCCAGAATGATTGCATCGACGATCAGAGCACCTCGGGTAATGATCCACTATGACATCGAACTGACGCAGCGCTCGACTGTTCCGAAGCCGTCGGTGGCTGGCGTATGCGCGATACTGCCGAGAATGCTCCAGCTCCATTCGATGGTGATCTCCAATATGTTGCCGCCTACTGGTAACTTGGTGGTGAGCACAGCATAGCCGCTTTCGTGGATGGCGGTGACGCTGTGGTCTTGGGCGGCGACCTTCAACACGAGGTTCTCTGAAAGCAGATTGAAGACGGTAGCGGCGATCAGTGCGGCTAATAGACTTAGTGTGAGGAAGACGCTGATATTAATTTGGGTGATTTCGCGACGCCACGCCATTGCTTCGCACCAGGTAGCGGTGAATTCGAATCCTCATGTATCGCGCCTTCGCAATATAACGGGTAGGCTGTGTTTTATGGCAAATATGGCGGTGCTTGACATAGATGTGGCTGGGTTACGGCGCTTTACGGAGCAGGGATTTTTGACCGTTGAACGGCTGATTGACCTGTCGATGGTGGCCCGTTTGCGCACGCGTTTCGACAAATTGTTCGCCGGTGAATTCGAGACCGGGGTGACGCCGGACGAAGTTAATTGGCAAACCGGCTCCGGTGATGAAACTCTGACCCGGCAAATCTGCAATGGCTGGCGCGCCGATCGCGCCGTCGCAGGGGTGGTGCTGAGCGAGGAATTCGGCCGCGCGGTGGCGAAATTGGGTGGCTGGCCTGGCACGCGCGTGATGATTGACAATGTGTTGTGGAAGCCGCCCCGTGGGCGTCCACTGTTGTTTCATCAGGACAGCGCCTATCTCGACTGGTACCGCCCTTCGGATCTTCTCAGTCTCTGGATAGCTCTCGATGACACGACAGCTGAGTGCGGCACGTTGGAATTCGCTCCCGGCTCACAGCGCTGGCGGCGAACTGAGCCCGAGGGTGACTTCCACGGACCTGAGGATTATCGCCGAAATCTTCGCCACGCCGCGAACGCTGAGGGGGTGGTAGATGTTGAGGAAGACATCGCTTTTGTGGAAGTGCCAGCGGGCGGTGGGTCATTCCATCATGGTTGGGTCTGGCATGGCTCGGGCTACAACCGTTCGAGCCACCCACGGCGTGCACTCGTGCTTCATGCCATGCGTTCGGACGTAGAGTTCTACCCGGCGCGTCTCGCCTCAGGCACTGGCGCCATTTACGGGCGCTACAAGCGCCTGGGAGATAATGTGATGGACGAAAATTATTTTCCAATAATCTGGCATAAGGATGGCTACCGCACGCCAGGCATTGAGTTATATTTGGCCGGAACTTGACGCTAGTTCCAGGGCGCGTGCCGGAAAGATGATGGTCGCAAGCTTCTTGGCGTGCGATTTCCCCAAAGTCTCCGGTAAGCTGGATATGCTATCGCCCCCTTTATCGCGGGCGCTTGTTGGTGGCGATGATGTGCCTAGGGGCTTGGTGCGTGGTGGAGAACTAGATGAGTTATGGTGCAACCAATCACTCTTCGTCAGCCAGCGCTGAGCTATGGTCTAGCCAACCATCATTCCGGTATCTTCCTTGCTCTAGTGACGCTGCGCTATAAGGAGCCGCGCAATTTCGGAGGCAGCCACCGCTGCCTCTTTTCGAGTTCAAACCATAGGGCGAGCAGATATTGTCTATCGGGTCGGGAATCAGCGGCCAGGCAACCCGGTGCATCGTAGATTTAGGAATGGGTATTTAAAATGCTTGGTTCATGGTCGGCTGAGCTTACCATCGCCGGACGGCCCCCGGTCCGGTTAATTTCCCAGAACTCAAAATCTCACTGGAACCACAACGCAAGATCGGCGATAGTCGCGCTTTAATTGCAAGAGTGTGATCACGCTGCCAATGGCGGCGCGTGAGATTGGCCCCGGGCAACTGCGTGGGGAGCATGAGGAGCCTAGAATGAGCGTGCAACCAGCACATAACCTCTCTCTTGAGGAGATGGACAAGCAGAGTTTTCTGCACCCCTACACCCCACTCAAAGATCATGCGGAAAGCGGACCTACCATAGTTGCGTCCGCCCAGGGCGTGAAGATCACCGACACCAAGGGCAAGGAATATATTGATTCCATGGCCGGGCTGTGGTGCGTGAATATCGGCTGGGGACGCGAAGAGGTGGTCGAGGCGATTGCCGAGCAGTCCAGTAAGCTGGCTTATTATCACTCGTTCGCATCCATGGCGAACGAGGCCTCAATCCGCCTTGCCGACCGTATCCTGCGGTTGGTCCCCGACAATATGAGCAAGGTATTCTTTGGCAATTCAGGCTCAGATGCCAACGACACCAATGTAAAAATGGTGTGGTATTATAATAATTTACGTGGAAAAACAGAAAAAAAGAAAATTATCTCGCGGGTGCGCGGCTATCATGGCGTGACCGTCGCGGCTGCTAGCCTCACCGGTATTCCGATGGTTCACAAAGCATTTGATATACCGTTGCCGCGTATGCTGCACACGGTCATGCCGCATCATTATGCCAATGCCGACCCTGGCATGAGCGAGCTTGATTTTTCCAAATGGTGTGCGGCTCAGCTCGAGGAAATGATCCTCGCCGAGGGACCGGACACTGTCGCCGCTTTCATCGCCGAGCCGGTGATGGGGGCGGGCGGTGTGGTGCCGCCGCCGGAAGGCTATTTCCAAGCGATTCAGGCCGTCTTGAACAAATATGACGTGCTGCTGATCGCCGATGAAGTGATCACAGGTTTTGGCCGGACCGGCAACTGGTTCGCTGCCGAAACCTATAATTTTCGGCCAGACATCATGACCATCGCCAAGGGCCTCACCAGTGGCTACATCCCGATGTCAGCGTCGATCATCTCCGAGGATATTTGGCAGGTGTTGATGAACGGTACCCCCGAAGTGGGCGCGTTTGCGCATGGCTATACCTATAGCGCCCATCCGGTGGCGGCGGCTGCGGCGATGGCCAATCTCGACATCATGGAACGCGAGAACCTGCCGGCCAATGCGGCTCGCATGGGGACCTATTTCCTGAACAAGCTACGCCAGGAAGTGGCTGATCATCCGTTGGTCGGCGAAGTGCGTGGTGTGGCGTTGATGGCTGGAGTTGAATTGGTTGCCAACAAAGCCAACAAGACACCGCTCGACATGGACCTCAAAGTGGCACCGACGCTGTCCAAGTATTGTATCGAGGAAGGGCTCATTAGCCGGGCATTGATGCAGTCAAACGCGCTCTCTTTCTCGCCGCCGTTGGTGATCAATGAGAGCGAAGTGGACGAAGTAATCGCCCGTTTCCAGCGTGCGCTCAATCGCGTGACGGATGAATTGGTAAAAGCTGGTACCTGGAAGGCACAATAGCCAGCTAACGGTTACCCTGGAATGAAAAGCGGGGCCGTGCGGCCCCGCTTTTTGTTGCCTGCCATGGTTAAGAAGTGGGACAGTTAAACCTTGAGCTGTCCCATCTTTCAGGAGTTGAATCGTGAAATTCGGACTTTTGTTCGCTTATCAAAATCCGCCCGGCGGCGGCATCCCCTGGCACGAACCATATGGCGACATGCTGACTTGCCTGCCGCGTGCCGAAGCGCTCGGTTATAGCTCAGCGTTTCAGGCCTCGCACCACGTACAGAAAGACGGCTTCTGCCCATCGCCACTCATCGCCATGGCCGGTGCCGCAGCGGTGACCGAGCAAATGCGCATCGGCACCAGCGTTCTCCTGGTGCCGCTTTATGCGCCGCTAAAATTGGCTGAGGATGTAGCAACGCTCGACAATCTTTCGAACGGCCGCTTCGTGTTTGGTGTTGCACCGGGTTATGTCAGCCAGGAATTCGCTGCCCACAACATACCGCGCTCTGAGCGTGTTGGGCGCTTCGAGGAAGCGCTTGATCTGATAACCGCCGCTTGGTCAGGAGAGCCGTTCTCGTTCGAAGGCAAATATTACCGTGCTACGGAGGCTCAGGTAACGCCGCCGACCGTGCAGCGCCCGCATCCGCCGATCTGGTACGGCGTCTCGGCTGCTTCCTCATTACGCCGTGCAGTCAAGCGCCGCGCTGTGCAAATCATGTCACCGCGCCATGGAATCGCTGAATTAAAAGAGCATTACGCCGCTTACGATGCCGCCGCTCAGGAGGCTGGATGGCAGCCACCTGAGCGCCCGATCATTCGCCAGGTATTCATCGCCGAAAGCACGGCGCGGGCGGAGAAGCTAGCGGCGCCGGCGATCGATTATCTCTACCGTGAACTCTACGGTGCTGCCTCGGCGGCTGGCGACCGAGTTCTGCGCGGCGATGATGGCCAGGTGGTAGAGCAAAGCGACACCGTCGCCTTTGAGGGCTTCAAGCAGCGCTACATAATTGGTGATCCAGAATTCGCCATCGCCGAGATAAAAAAATATCAGGCTGAGCTAAACCCCAGTGAGATGATCTGCTGGATGCACATGCCGGGCATAAAGGGTGTTGATGTGGCGCAATCGATGGAACTGTTTGCCAAGCATGTGATGCCGGAGTTTGTCTGAGAAGTTTCATGGAATGCCACAGCGGTCCAAACGATTCTGATGGGGTTTAACGAAGAGGGCCTGACAGATCATATCGATCCATTGCGCAAGACCGGCCTGCCCGAAGCGTCGGATAGGACTTACTCCAAGCGGCACAAAGGCTGCACATCATGAAAACTAGCGAAGAGCGAATTCTCACCACCCATACGGGCAGCCTGCCGCGTACCCGGGCGCTGACTAGACTGTTGGTCGCTCGCGAACAGGGCAAAGAATTTGACTCGGCAGATATGACGCGAGAGGCGCGCGCCGCGCTTGACATCGTGCTCGGCAATCAAATCGACGCCGGTGTCGATATCGTCAATGACGGCGAGGTGCCGCGAATTGGCTTTTCAACTTATGTGGCCGAGCGGATCTCCGGCTTCGGCGGCGAATCCATGCGCAACCGTCCGACCGATATGGACAAATTTCCTGAATATGCCGATTTCCTCATCCGCCAGATCGGCGCCACTGATGATTTGGCCAAGGTGTGGAACGCGCCTGAAGCGCTGGAAGAATTGCATTATGACGATACATTAAGCGGTGCGCGCGGCGAATGCGCGCTATTCGCCGATGGACTCGCAGCTCTAGATGGGGGCTATTCGGAGACCTTCATGACCGCCGCCTCACCCGGCATCGTTAGCACCACATTGCTGCGTGCCGAAAACAACAAGGCCTACGCCAATCATCGGGATTACGTGCTCGGCATAGCCAAGGAATTGAAGAAAGAATATGACTATGTCGTCAGCGAGGGCCATATCCTACAACTTGATGCACCCGACCTAGCGATGGAGCGGGTGATCATGTACCGCGACCGGCCACTTGGCGAATTTCTTGAACGCGTCGAGCTGCATATTGAGGCAATGAACATTGCACTCGCTGATGTGCCGACGGACCGGGTGCGCCTCCATGTATGCTGGGGCAATTGGCAAGGGCCGCATCAAGATGATGTGCCGGTGCGGGATTTGCTGCCCATTCTTTATAAGGCCAATGTCGGTGCGCTCAGTATTCCGCTTGGCAATCCGCGCCATGAGCATGAGTTCACCGCCTTCCGTGACATGCCGCTGCCCGATGGCATGGTGCTGATCCCTGGCGTCATCGACGTCACCACTAACTATCTTGAACATCCGGAAGTGGTGTCCAACCGTATTTGCAACGTGGTTGATGCAGTAGGCGATAAGACGCGTGTTATCGCTGGTACTGATTGCGGCTTCGGCACGTTTGCTAGCTATGAGTTTGTTGCCAATGATGTGGCCTGGGCCAAGCTCGGTGCCTTGACTGATGGGGCCAAGATCGCGAGCAAAAGATTGTGGGGCTAATTGGGCGAAGCAGTTAGGGTTTGAGTGATGGCGGCGGCATCTCTGGCGGTGCGGTTGCCACGTGTGGTTGTTGTCGGCGGCTCGCTCGGCGGGTTGCTGGCGGCTAATATTCTGTGGCGTGCCGGTTGCGATGTAACGGTACATGAGCGTATTGGCGAGGAACTTTTGGGGCGCGGTGCTGGCGTCGCGGCCCATCCCGAAATGTTTGCTGCTTTCGCCCGGGCCGGGGTCAACATTAAGGACGCCATCGGCACTAGCGTTGAAGAACGTGTCGTGCTGGCGCGCGATGGCTCGGTCATGGCTCGCCATCGCTTGCCGCAGACCATGTGCTCGTGGAGCAGCCTTCTGTCACTGTTGCGCGCGACTTTTCCAGCTGACAGATATTTCACCGGTATGGAGTTTTCGCGGGCTGAACAGACTGATGCCGGTGTGCGTGCCCATTTCGTAGACCGCATGCAGATCGAAGCCGATCTTCTAATCGGCGCCGACGGTATTTATTCCACCCTAAGACGACAATTATGGCCGGATGTAAAACCCGCATATGCCGGTTATGTGGCCTGGCGAGGCATAGTGCCGGAGGCTGTGGTTTCACCTGAAACTCATGAGGCAATATTTTCGCGCTATGCCTTCTACCTGCCACCTGGTGAGCATATGCTGGGCTATCCGATTGCTGGCGAAGGTGGCAGCCTGCAGGAGGGCCATCGGCGCTACAACATCGTCTGGTACCGTCGGGTGGAGGATGACGGCGCGCTGCGCTGGCTGATGACCGATGAGACAGGCAAACATCATCCGCTTGGTATCCCGCCTGGCTTGATCCGCGCCGAAGCCTTGTTAGAACTGCGGGGTGCGAGTGAAGATAATTTGCCGCCGCAATTCCGCGAGATGGTTGAGTTGATCGAGACGCCATTTTTCCAGAGCATTGTGGATATGGACGTGCCGGCCATGGTGTTCGGCCGAGCCGTGCTGCTTGGCGACGCTGCTTTCCTGGCGCGCCCACATTGCGGCATGGGGGTCACCAAAGCGGCAGGCGACGCGGTGCTTCTGGCTGAACTCATTACCGCGTTTCCAGATGATATCAGCCATGCGCTGAGGGTGTACGACACCGAGCGCCGCCGCTATGGTAGCTACCTCACCGCACATGCGCGGCGCCTCGGCTCGCAAATGAAGCGGAGCTTCGCCAGCGATGGAGAGCGCGCCGAAGCCGAATATTATCGCCGACCTGAGACCTGCCTACGCAATATTTCGCTTCCCCCTGACCCACCATAACTCCAGGTAGCTTTACTGCGGCCCGTCTGACCACAATTAAAGTCGGAGTATCGCCTTAGGCAGTGCAATATGTTATTTCTGATCTGTAAATGATCAGGCTAGCGACATGGGCGATCAGACTATTCCATTGATCGATATTGAACCGTTTCTGAAGGGAGACGCTTCGGACAAGGCGGCTGTGGCGGAAAAGCTGGACAGCGCCTGTCGTGAAATCGGCTTTTTGGTGATCGAAGGGCATGGCGTGTCGCCGCAAATGATTGCCGACATGCACGCGGTCAGCCATGAGTTTTTCGCCTTACCCTATTGGGAAAAGATGGCGCATCAAATGCCGCCCGACCGCTACCGCGGCTACACCCCGTTGGGCAGCGAGACCTTGGCGCTCAGTCTTGACGAGGAATCGCCGCCGGATTTGAAGGAATCTTATTCCTGCGGTCCATATGGCGTCGGCTACGACGAATATCATTTCGGGGAAGCGGGTGCCCGTTTTTTTGCGCCTAACATCTGGCCTGAGCGTCCCGTCACGATGCAAGGTGTGTGGGAAGCTTATTACGCCGAGATGGAGCGTCTCGCGGCCGATTTAATGCGCATTTTTGCTACCGCACTCAATCTGCCGGAGCATTGGTTCCAGAACAAGATAGATAAGCAAATCGCCAACTTCAGCGCCATTCATTACCCTGGACAAGATGATGCGCCCAAAGCTGGGCAACTACGCGGGGGCGCCCACACTGATTACGGCAGTCTCACCATCGTCCAGACGGACACCGATGTTGGTGGACTGGAAGTGCTACGCCGCGACGGCGGCTGGTCTCCGGTGCCATGGATTGAGGGCACGTTTGCCGTCAATCTCGGCGATTTGATGTCGGAATGGACCAACGATGTCTGGGTTTCAACGATGCACCGTGTTGCCAATCCACCGCGCGCAAAAGCGCATATCAGCAAAACTTCGCTGCTTTTTTTCCATCAACCCAATTATGCTGCTGAGATCGAATGCATCCCCACCTGTTGCCGCGCTGAGCGCCCAGCCAGATATGACAGCATCACATCAGGCGATCATGTCACCATGAAGGTGATGAAACACCGTCAGCAGATGCTAGAGAATGGGGCGGAGTAGGGCCTAAATCCGTTGCCGCGTCTGCTGTTGGAAGCTGTGGTAATTTGGCGTAGAGGAACGGCCCCTGCGGGCGGTTTAGCTACAGCGGCGAGCAACCAGGGATTCTCGAGTATTACGCAGGGCGGCGCCAAGTACGGCAGCCAAATGATGCCGGTGGCTTTCGCGGCGCCGCGAGCGAGAGTATGTTGAGCGCCGACATTGGCGTAACCGACAGGTATAAAATGGAGATGAAATGTCTTTCCCAGAATATGGCGACCTCGACGGCATCGGCCTGGCTGAACTCGTAGACAACAAGCAAGTTACACCCAGCGAGATCATGGAAGAAGCAATCCGGCGTGCCGAGTTGCTAAATCCGGAGCTCAATTTTCTGACCAATGACGCGTTCCATGTGGGTCGGCATATGGCAGCCGATCCGGTGCTCCCGGATGGACCATTCAAGGGTGTGCCCTGGCTGGTCAAGGAACTGGCAACGGCATGGGAAGGTCAGCCGATGACCAATGGCTGCCCTTACATGAAAGATTTGGTGGCGCCGTTTGATTCTCACACGGTAAAACTTATTAAAGCGGCGGGGTTTACACTACTGGGCAAGAGCAATGCCCCAGAACTCGGATGGGCGCTGGCTTGCGAGTCAAGGTTGTTTGGAACTGTTCGGAATCCGTGGGATATATCGCGCACACCGGGCGGCTCTTCGGGCGGTGCGGCGGCGGCAGTGGCGGCGCGTGTGCTGCCAATCGCTGAGGCGAGCGACGGCGGTGGCTCGATCCGCGTGCCAGCTTCGCACTCGGGACTGGTCGGTCTCAAGCCGGGGCGCGGCAGAGTATCGAACGCGCCGGCGGCGGTTGATTTCTGGTATGGTGGTGCAGTGTTCTTATGCCTGTCGCGGAGCGTGCGCGATACTGCTCAATATCTTGATGTGGTCAACGGTTCCCTGCCCGGGGAGCCCTATATCGCACCCAAGCCGGCGGTGTCGTTCCTTACTGAGGCCGGCACGCTACCCGGTAACCTCAAGATTGCGTTAGTGGGGGAGTCACCCGATGGTTGCACGCCGCTCGACCATGAAGTGGCCGACGCGTTGCAAGCAACGGGAAAACTGCTGGGGGACCTTGGCCATACTGTAGAAGAGCAGCCGATACCTTATGATTTTTGGTCTCTGATGGCCGCTTATATGCGGATTACTGCGGTACAAACGGCGGGCTGGATTGATGCCATGAGCACATTCGTCGGCCGTGCGCCCAAAGAGGATGAATTGGCGCCGCTTTATGTGAGCATGATGGAACATGGCCGAGGCATCTCCGGCGTCGAGCATTCTAACGATGTCGAGGCGATGCGCATGACGTGTCGCGATATGGTGGGAAAAATGGCGGCCTATGATGCCTGGCTCATGCCGTCGATCCCGGTGCCGGCGCGTGAACATGGCTATTACGATATGTCGCTCGACGTCGAATCCTACAACCGGACCCGTATGTTGCCGGATTGCCCCTTCTCGGCGCCAATGAACGCCTCGGGCCAGCCGGCAATTTCGCTGCCGTTACATACCACCGTTAACGGCCTGCCTATCGGCATGCAATTCGTCGGTCGCGATTTGGGCGAAGCGACGCTGTTGCGCCTCGCCGGGCAGCTCGAACAGGCGCTACCGTGGAAGGACCGCAAACCGGAAATGGCAGATTAGCCCATCCGGCTACCGTGGTAGAACAATCTGGGCGCTACTGGCTTGGCGTCGTCGGTAATTGCTGCACGCATGGTGAATTCGTTCCGGCGTCTCTGAAAAGCTAGCCAGGCACTGAATTAGTGGCTGGGTAGAAGAGTGATATTTTGCACCAGATCGGACTCGCGGGGCAGGGGTAAGCATGGTGTTGGTACCAAGCGGCGCGGCTTCGGACAGCAGTGCACGCATCGTTGCCGAAGGCACTAAGCGTTGATGGTAGCCTACCGTCCGAACCTGAAAGATAGCGCTCCGGCGGCGTTGCCACCCGCGAAAGCTGCCAACCTGCTGGCCTAAGCCCGGCTTGTTCTGGTGCGCAATTTGCGGCATATCAGGGACATGAAAATTATGCTCTACCAGGTTGATGCCTTTGCCGACGTGGTATTCAAGGGAAATCCGGCAGCAGTGTGCCCGCTCGATTTCTGGCTTGATGATAACCTCTTGCAGGCTATCGCCAGCGAGAACAATCTGTCGGAAACTGCGTATTTTGTGGCCACCGATGACGCCTTTGAGTTACGCTGGTTCACCCCGGTGGCGGAAGTCGATCTTTGTGGTCACGCCACTCTGGCGTCAGCATATGTGGTGTTTCACCATATCAAACGCAATGCTGACACGGTGAATTTTGACACCAAGAGTGGCCGCCTTTCGGTAGTGCGCAGTGCGGACGGATTGTTGGTGATGGACTTTCCGTCCCAGCCAGGTGTCGCAATACCAGTCGGCGAGGACATGATTCAGGCTCTTGGCGCCGAACCTACATTTCTCTTTGAGGGCGAGGACTTAATGGCGGTGTTTGAACGCCAATGCCAGGTCGCTGCCATTGAACCTGATTTTTTTGCGCTCAAGAAATTTGAACGCCGCGGCGTGATTATCACCGCGCCCGGAGACGAAGTTGATTTCGTCTCGCGCTTCTTTGCACCGAAATACGACATTCCCGAAGACCCGGTTACCGGGTCGGCGCATTGTATGTTAACGCCCTATTGGGCAAATCGTCTTGGTAAGATTGAGATGCAGGCGCGGCAAATATCGGCCCGCGGTGGCAATCTTACCTGCCTCCTGAACGGCGAGCGGGTCGCTATATCTGGGCATGCTTACGAATATATGAAGGCCGAAATCAGCCTTTAAGTTCGCAAAGTACTACTTGATCGCATCGAAGGAAAATACTCAGCTGATATAGTGCTTGATGGCACCAGGGTGCCACCTTAGAAGCGGCTTGTGGCTGGCTCGATGCCACTCCATCAGAAAGCGTATTAAGCATTGAAATTAAACATTAAAGTCCCTTTTTCCGCATATCTTAATTAATTCGTAAGTCTATCATGTTAGTAATTATGAATTATGGAGATCTCCATTCCTTGCGGATCTTCCAGGCGCAGGTGATTCGCCGCGGCGAGGCGCGCAAGGTCGATGGCGAGTTGTTTCTGCACTGATTTTCCAGGACGTCGAATTTTTCTAACTGGCGTTTGACCGGGCGGTTAATTTCGCGCACATAAGGCCTTCATTTATTCGCACTGGAGTTGCTGGAGGAGGGCCTGTGGAGAATATAGCTGATCGGCTGACTGCCGAGTTGGGGAGGCCCGGCTTAGTACTGAGCGAGCCTGACGAGGTGGCGGCTTACACAACCGACTGGACACGCAAATTCAGCGGCACGGCTCCTTGCGTGCTGCGCCCGCATAGCACTGAAGAAACCGCCAGTTGTGTGCGTGCATGCCGCAAGTTTGACCTTGCGTTGGTGCCGCAGGGCGGCAACACGGGACTGGTGGGCGGATCCGTGCCGCGCGCTGGTGAAGTGGTTCTCAGCCTTTCACGTCTGAACGCGATCGAATTATTTGATTCTGCCTCAGCCACCGTCCAGGTTCAGGCTGGCGTGGTGTTACAGTCGCTGCATGAAAATTTGGCAGTGCGCGGCCATATATTCCCGGTTGATCTCGGTGCGCGCGGTTCTTGCCAGATTGGCGGCATGATCGCGACCAACGCCGGCGGTATCAAGGTGCTGCGCTATGGGCATATGCGCGAGCAAGTGCTGGGTCTCGAAGTGGTGCTGGCGGATGGCACCATCCTTAGCAACCTCAATAGCCTCAAAAAGAACAATACTGGTCTTGATCTTAAGCATATATTTATCGGCTCCGAAGGCATGTTGGGTATCATTACCCGTGCGGTGCTGCAGGCCCGCCCGTCGCCGCACGCGGTGCAGACGGCGCTGCTCGCACTGGATACGAGAGATCGTCTCCCCGAATTATTGACCCTGTTGCGCGAGCAGCTGCGCGGACTCTCATCTCTCGAGATTATCACCCGCGATTCGCTTGCGCTCTACAAGGAAGTCGAGCAGTCGGCGCGCGATCCATTCGACACGCCCTACCCGGCTTGCGTAATCGTTGAGGAAGAAACCGGAGCCGGCGAGAATGAGCGCGATTCCTTTTTGGAGCGCTTGGCGGGCGTCATTGAAACTGGGCTCGCTGTTGATGCGGTGGTGGCCGAGAGCCATGCGCAGGCGCAAAGCATCTGGCGATTGCGCGACGGCGTCACCGAAGCGATCAGCCGTGCTGGGCTCTCCCATAAATTCGATGTCACGGTACCACCTGGCGCGTTGCCCGGATTTCTAGATCGGATGGAGCAATTGGGTGAGGAAACCGGCGAGCTGCGAACCCTGCTTTTTGGCCACCTCGGAGATGGCAATGTACATGTCAACATGATTCAAAAACCGGGATTATCGTCAGAGGCGTTTTACGCCAAGGGCCCAGCCCTGGCGGAGAGCATTTATTCCCATGTTGCCGAACTGAAGGGCAGCATCAGCGCCGAACACGGTATAGGAATCGCTAAGCGTGCCTATCTACATCATTCGCGCACAGCAGAGGAAATTGAACTTATGCGTGGCGTGAAGGGGGTATTGGACCCGGACGGATTGCTCAATCCGGGGGTCCTGTTCGACAATTCGTAGAGTGCAAGCTTAAATCGGAGCAAAAAAAAGAGGCCGCCCGAAGGCGACCTCTTAAATTTAAATGCGGTTAGCGAGGGATTACATTCCCATGCCACCCATGCCACCCATATCAGGGGCGCCGCCGGCAGGTGCGCCTTTCGGCTCCGGCCGTTCGGCTATCATCGCTTCCGTGGTGATCATTAGACCAGCTACCGAAGCTGCATCCTGAAGCGCCGTGCGCACGACCTTGGCGGGATCGATGATGCCCGACTTGATCATGTCACAATACTCTTCTTTCTGCGCATCGAAGCCATAGTTGGCGCTCTTCTGCTCGAGAAGTTTGCCTATCACCAAAGAGCCGTCGACGCCGGCATTCTCGACAATCAAGCGCGCCGGTGTGCGGAGCGCCTTGCGAACTACTTCGATGCCGACATTCTGGTCAGAATTGGCACCTTGGAGTTTATCGAGCCCCTTGATAGCGTAGAGGAGGGCCATGCCGCCGCCCGGGACGATACCCTCTTCGACAGCAGCGCGGGTAGAATTGAGCGCGTCCTCAACGAGGTCCTTGCTCTCTTTCACTTCGATCTCAGTGGCTCCGCCAACCTTTATCACGGCAACGCCGCCGGCCAGTTTGGCCAACCGCTCTTGCAGTTTTTCACGATCGTAATCAGACGTAGTTTCTTCGATCTGAGCTCGGATCTGGTTGCAGCGCCCGGTGATGTCACCTTTCTTGCCAGCGCCACTAACGATCGTGGTCTCTTCTTTGGTAATGTTGACGCGCTTGGCGGTGCCTAGCATGTCCAAGGTGACGTTCTCGAGCTTGATGCCGAGATCTTCACTAATCACGTCGCCACCAGTCAGTGTGGCGATGTCTTCCAGCATCGCTTTGCGGCGATCGCCGAAGCCCGGTGCCTTGACTGCGGAGACCTTGAGACCACCGCGCAGTTTATTGACTACCAGTGTGGCAAGGGCTTCGCCCTCAACCTCTTCGGCAAGGATCAACAGAGGGCGGCTGGACTGAACAACGCTCTCCAGGAGCGGGATCATAGCCTGCATGTTGGAGAGTTTCTTTTCGTGCAGGAGAATGTATGGGTCCTCCAGATCACAGGTCATCTTGTCCGCATTGGTAATAAAATAGGGCGACTGATAACCGCGGTCGAACTGCATGCCCTCGACAACTTCAAGCTCGGTCTCCAGACCTTTGGCCTCTTCAACCGTGATAACGCCTTCTTTGCCGACTTTCTCCATGGCTTGAGAGATCATTTTGCCGACATGAGCGCCGCCGTTAGCTGAGATGGTTCCGACTTGGCCGATTTCCTCACTGGTTTTAACCGGCTTGGAACGCTTCTGGATATCGGCAACGACCGTCTTGACAGCGAGATCAATGCCGCGCTTCAGGTCCATCGGGTTCATCCCGGCAGCAACCGATTTGTGTCCTTCATGCACGATGCACTGGGCCAAGACCGTGGCGGTGGTGGTGCCGTCTCCCGCCTCGTCATTGGTTTTGCTCGCGACTTCCCGGATGAGCTGAGCGCCCATATTCTCAAACTTATCGGTAAGCTCAATTTCCTTGGCGACGGTTACGCCGTCTTTAGTAATGCGCGGTGCGCCGAACGATTTGTCAAGCACCACATTGCGGCCCTTCGGCCCAAGTGTGACCCCAACCGCATCGGCCAGGATATCGACGCCGCGCAGCATGCGCGTGCGGGCATCGGAGGAAAATACTACGTCTTTACCAGCCATTTTACTTGATTCCTTACTTTGTTTCGTTGCACCGATGCGCTTGATTTTGCGTTATCGGTCTGTGGCCCTGAGCGCGGGCCAATTGCGTTTGATTATGTCGGTTTTGCAGAAAAATGCGTGGCTTACGCGGCTTTCTTTTTGGCCTTGGCCTTGCCTTCCAGCACCGCCATGACGTCGGATTCTTTCATGATCAACAGCTCTTCGCCGTCAATTGAGACTTCGTTGCCTGACCATTTGCCGAACAGAATGCGGTCACCCGCCTTCACGTCCAACGCATGGACCTCGCCGTCAGAACCGCGCACGCCGGGGCCGACGGAAATGATTTCGCCTTCCTGCGGCTTCTCTTGTGCGGAATCCGGAATGATGATGCCGCCGGCAGTCTTTTCGCTTTCGCTAATCCGGCGAACAACGACCCTGTCATGCAGTGGCCGAAATTTCATAGTACCCTCCAATTGCTGCGATCTGTGATGAATAGTTTACTATTCGAGCTTTGCTAGCACTCGTTGAGGGCGAGTGCTAGCATCGATTTGGGCAGTGATTCAAGTGTTTCAAGAGGGGGCAATAGAATTTTGATAGCGGCGGCTGCAGGCAAGGAACATAAGCTGCTGATATAGAACGGATATTATCGAAAATTCATACTTTTCCCACCGCTGCTGGGCGGTCGAGGTTCGGCGAATTTATGGCTTATACCCGACTAGTTAGCTCCCAGATTTGCATTTCTCCCTGGCCCTTGACTGAGATGATGCCGCGCGGCTCCAGGACAAAAATTTCGTCAATTTTTTGCTCACCTGGATCTTCCCGGTCTCAAAGAGGTTTTACGTGCGGCTCACTTCATAAGCTGTGTCGCTCACATGTCTTCGAAGAATCGATCTTCGCAAATGATATCGTCGATCACTGGGCCGCTATGGCTGATCGGCGGCTGTGTGCCAAATCGCCATTTCATGCGCGATGTCATCCTCGTCGAGCTTGGATTGTGGCGGGTTATCGCTTTCGAAACGTTTTAGCAGGCGTTATTTATCTGGTCATGCCAACGGGTCCTACGCCAGCGCCGGGTTGGCAAGGGTTATCGTCGTAAGCGCGCCGAGTGTGATGCCGAGGAGGTTTTCTCGTTTTGCTGTGAGTTGGAGGCTAAATCTATTCGACGGCGCCGCCACTGTTTACCCAGTCGCTGAAGCCGCCTAGATTGTGGACATCAGTATAGCCATCTTCTAGGAGCAGCCTGCCGGCTAACGCCGAACGTGCGCCCGAGGCGCAATAGAGCAAAATCACCTTGTCCCTGCTTATCGCCGACGCATACATATTAGCGAATTGATCGAGCGGGATGTGAAGCGCGCCTGAAATTTTGCCGCTTTGCGCTACTTCGCCGTCATTACGCACATCAATCGCCATGGCATTGCCGGCTTCCAACAAAGTGGCGGCTTTGCCCGGCGCGATGGCAGGCACGATTTTCTTTGCCTCGGCCACCATTTCCATCATCGACTGGTTCATTTACTTATTCCTCGCTCAAAATTTGTTTTTCACTACGATAACTCGTTTTCGGTGGTTTTAATTTAATTTATGGCTACCCGGGGTTTTGGTGCTGGCGCAGGATCGAGTTATCCCGTGAGGCTAGGGTAAATTAATGCATTCACTTAAAGGGCGCCGCGTTGCGCACCTGATGCTGCCAGAGAATCTGTTGACTATCCGGCCGGTCAAAGAAAGCTTCGCGAAGCGCCAATATGCGCAGATCCATGACAAATACTGCACCTCCGCATCACTGCTAACCAGTACGAAAGGCGGACCGGCAACTGGTCGCGAGTTGGCTTCCGTTCAAGCAGTTTTAATGATTCCCACACCAACGATCTTGTTTGATGCCCTCTGCAAGAGCCGTGCGGCAGTCGTTGTTATATTCCTACGGTGTCGTCTGTGTCCGTGAGGACGGCATGCGCGCTGTTTAACTGGTTGGCCTTGATATCGCCGCTCTGCCGATGATGAAAAGTGAAGACGAAGACGATGAGATACGGGGATCTAACGCTTCCAGTCGAGCTCATTCTTCGGCAAATAGAGAATTAGGCGATAGCAATCCAGAGCCTTGACCATGAATTCATAGGCTGCGCCCCATAGATAGAGTCGGAATTTTCGGTACTCTACTTCGCCGAAATTCTCGCAAACAAAATCCTTACTCTCTTCCAAATTCATTGCCCATTGGCGGAAGGTTAGAAAATAGCTGTGCCTGTCGTTCTGCACTTCGAGTATCTCAAACGGCGTTCGGTTGAGCTTTTCCATGAAGTCGTGCAGCACAAAAAACGAATGGTTTCCCGGGTAGATGTGGCGCACCATAAACGTCGAGAGCTCATACTTTTTGCGTGCCGCGCTGGCGTCGACGAATACCAACCCGCCCGGCTTGAGCACGCTTTCGAACTTTTTCAGCACCGCCTCGTAGTTGGGCAGATGTTCGATCACACCCATGATCACGATGGCGTCAAATTTTTGCTTTGGCTGGTAGGCCAAAATATCGACGAAATCGATCTGGAAATGATCGGCGAATTCTCCGAGAAATTCATTGAGATAGGTTTGAGAGGTCGAAGAGTTTGTGACGCCAGTGAACTCGACCCCCTCGCGTAGCGCTTGGCGGGCAAAGGCGCCCCAACCGGGGCCAATTTCAAGAACCGTTTTTCGCGGACCAAGTTCGCACATATCTATCGTATATTTGAACTTGCGTTCCGTCGCTTGTGACAGGGTCTCCTCGTCGCTCTCGTAGACGCCCTGGGTATAGGCCGGCATTTTCTTGTCGAGAAAGCTCAGGAACATTTTCGGATCGACGTCGTAATGGGACGAGATCGCCTGGCGATTGGTATAGACTTGGCCAAACAACAGCGGCTGGATGAAACGCCAGGCCGTGACCATCGGATGCCGGTCGTCCATCTTGCCGCGCAGCGAAAACATTTCCAACAGGTCGCCATTGATGTCGAAATCGCCTTGCAGATAAGCCTCGCCGATATTGGCTTCGTCAAGTGAGCCCATGGCTTTCACGGCGCGCTTATTATTAAGGACGATCTCAAATTTTGGATCGCCTGAGCCCATCAACCGCTCCGAACCATCAGGCATCTTGAGCATGAAGCTCGATTCCATGTCCTTCAGGCGATTGGCAAATTTGTCGATCATGCCGTTAGTTGATATTCCAAACACCTTCTAACTCCTTCAATAATAGTGCCTTTTCGCTGTCCGGCTCAGACAGCACGCGACGACAAAACGGTGGTCCTAACGCCTGGCCAGCTATTCAATTCGAGGCAGGCCGCGCGAAGCTAACATGTCCCCCGCGCCGATTGAAATGCCGGAAAATACAAAATCCAGTGGCACCTGCTGAAATAACGATAAATTTCATTTTTATCGAGTTTATCCGGAGCGTTGGACGTCGCAGCGCTGGCACTCCAGGCTCCTGCGCTATGATAAGGCTCGCAAACGGAATGATTCTGATAGTTGCGCTTCTGTTCGCGATGCCATTCGGCGTTTGGGCGCCACGCTAATTTGCGGGGCTTTTGATGTCGAGATTCAAAGCGAAGTCTATAACGACGATGTGCGTCGCGCTCTTATTGATGGGTTGCGCGCCAAGATAACAAGTCAGCCCGCCGCGACTTAAGTGAGAAAATAAGCACAAGATAATGTGCCCCTAGCTGAAGGGCTAAGCGCTCACCCCAGAACAGCCTTGGTGCTCTCTGCCATGATTTCGACGATGCGGTCGAGGGTGGCATCGTTTGTGACGATCGGCGGTGCGATGTAATAGGCATCGCCGCGCACGCGGCTGAACATGCCTCGTTCCATGGTCTGGGCGTTGACCTTGGCGCCAATGCCGTCGGCGGCATCGAATACCTCCTTGGTTGCCCGGTCCTTAACGAATTCGACGGCACACATCATGCCAAGACCGCGGACCTCACCGACGTTTGGGTGGTCGCCGAGCGCGTCCTTGAGGTTAGCTAAAAGCTGCGCACCTTTTTGCGCTGCCTGGGCAGGAAAATCCTCTTTCTCGATCAGGTCAAGCATGGCGCAGGCGATGGCGCAGCCGGTCGGGTGGGCACTGTATGTATAGGCATGCATCCAAGGTTTGCCGCTTTCGTTCATTGTATTAGCGATTTCGTCGCTGACGCCAATGCCGCCAAGAGGGAAATAGCCCGAGGTGATTGCCTTGGCAAACTGCATCATGTCGGGCTTCACGCCCCAATGTTCGAGGCCAAACATCTTGCCGGTGCGGCCGAAGCCGGTGATTACTTCGTCAGACACCAGCAGTACGTCATATTTGTCGCAAATTTCCCGAATGCGCGGAAAATAATCGTCCTGCGGCACGATCACGCCACCCGCGCCTTGCACCGGTTCGGCGATAAACATCGCCACCGTGTCGGCGCCCTCGGCAAGAATGGCTTTTTCCAGCTCGTTCGCCGCAGCGATGCCTTGGCTCTCAGCACCGTCCGGGGCTTCGTAGAAATAAGGATAGGGGCCCGGAATATGTATGAAGCCAGGAATCCGTGGTTCGAACATCGGCCAATACATACTGATGCCGGTGGCGCACATCGCTGCCAGTGTCACTCCGTGATAGCCGAGAATGCGCGAGATCACCTTGGTCTTTTCGGGCTTGCCTTTCAGCTTCCAATAATATCGGGCCATTTTAATATTACTATCAGTTGCTTCGCCGCCGCCGGAGGTGAAAAAGAACTGATTGATGTTGGGATAGGTGATATTTGCGATCTTTTCGCCGAGTTCGATTGCCCGGGGATTTGAACTGCCGGAATAGCCCGAAGCATAGGCCATCTCTGCTAACTGCTTGCTGCCGGCTTCGACCAATTCGCTGCGCCCGTTACCGGCGGTGTTGTTCCAGAGGCCCGAAAGTCCATCGATAAATTTTTCACCATTGGCGTCGACCAGATAGGCACCCTTGCCGCCGACCCAAACCTTGCCAGTCGCGTGGACCGCCTTGCTGTGCAGAGGGTGAATCAAATGTTCCGCATCGCGCTCGAGAAAAGCAACTTCGGCATTGTTGGACATGGACTTATTCCTCTTTATGTGTGCAGCTTCACCGCGATATTTGTTGTTCTCTTCCCTGGTTAGGATTGTGCTCCGTCATGCGGCAAAAGATCAAGTGGAAGTGTGCCACGTTGGCTATTTTACGCTAGGTTCACGCTATGAAAAAAAATTTCTCAAGCCTGAGCACCCCGATTGGCGTCGCTGGATGTGGGCGCATGGGAGCGCCAATGGCGCGCGCACTAATCCGGGCTGGTTTTGATGTCGCCGGGCTCGATGTTCTGCCGGCTTCCTCGTTCGGCGATCTCACACCGTTGATGACAGATGCCGCGACGTTTGCAGCAAGCCGGCAGATCGTTTTGAGCGTGGTTCGCGATGTTGCGCAGACCGAAGAATTGTTATTCGATGATCAGGCGCTGATCACGCGCCGACCTTCGGCCATCGACACGGTGCTGATTTGCTCCACCCTGTCGCCGCGCTATATCGCGGAGTTGCGGAAGCGTATCTCAGCAGAAATCGCACTGATCGATGCGCCCATGTCGGGCGCCAGCGTGTCGGCCGAAGAGGCGCGCTTGAGTTTTATGCTGGGCGGGAACGAGGAAGCGGTCGACCGTCTGCGTCCTTTGTTTGCAGCAATGGGAGATAAGGTCCACCGCTTGGGTCCGCTCGGCGCTGGCATGACAGCCAAGGTTCTCAATAACTTTTGCGCCGCAAGCTCCACCGCAGCGACCCGCACGGTGCTGCGCTGGGCGGAGATGCTGGGTGTCGATGAGGATCGTTTGCTGGCGGTATTGAATGACAGTTCCGGCCAGAATTGGCTTGCGTCCAATTTCAACCGTATTGAATTCGCGCGCGACGGCTACACACCGGAAAACACTCTCGGGATTCTCGCTAAGGATCTAGACAGCATGATGGACGCGCTGCCGCCGGAGGAGGCCGAGGGCCTTCCCAACGCTTTATTATCCCTGATTCGTGATTTGAAGCCTTGGCCGCCTGGCTAGTCTTTGGCGATCCCCACATCGGCGATAATTTCGAACGAGCGCAAGCGTTTGTCGTGATCGTAAATATGTGACGTCACGATTAGTTCATCTGCGCCGGTGCGCGCCGCAAATTCTGCAATGCCAGCGTGCACCGTTTCAGGCGAACCGGCCGTTGAGCAGGAGAGCACAGAATCTAACACTTCTAACTCCTGCGCCGAGAGCTCCTGAGTAAAGTTTTTGATAGGCGGCGGCAGAGGCCCGGGGTTGCCGCGCCTGAGGCTAAGAAAACTTTGCTGCGAGGAAGAGCGCAAAAAGTCCGCCTCTTCTTCACTGTCGGCGGCGAAGACGTTGAAGCCCACCATCACATAAGGCGCAGCCAATTGTTGCGACGGCTTGAATTCGGCGCGGTAAAGCTCGATTGCCTGCATTAATGCGGCTGGTGCGAAATGGGATGCGAAGGCGTAGGGCAGGCCGAGCATAGCGGCGAGTTGGGCGCCAAACAGGCTTGAGCCGAGTATCCAAATTGGAAGATTGAGGCCGGCGCCTGGCACCGCCTGTACGAACTGGTCGGGCTGGACGGCGCTGAAGTAATGCTGCACCTCCAACACATCGCGTGGAAAGTCATTGACGTCGCCTTGCAGCGTGCGACGGAGCGCCTGGGCGGTGCGCTGGTCGGTACCCGGTGCCCGTCCTAAGCCAAGATCGATGCGCCCCGGATAGAGCGCCTCCAGCGTACCGAATTGTTCTGCGATGACCAACGGTGCATGGTTAGGCAGCATGATGCCGCCGGAACCGACCCGGATCTTTGAGGTGCCGCCAGCGACATGGCCGATGACAACCGCAGTCGCGGCACTGGCGATGCCAGTCATATTGTGATGCTCGGCCAGCCAATAGCGATTGAACCCCCAAGCTTCGGCATGGCGGGCGAGATCAAGGGTGTTGGAGAAGGCGCGTGAGGCGTCGCCGCCCTCGATAATGGGAGAAAGGTCGAGAACGGAGAGCGGAATCATACGTGGTATACTGCGCGTCCTGTAGCCCTGCGCCAAGCGGAAAGTAGCGGCGTGCGCCGTGTCGACTGTATAATGATGTTATAGCCCCGGGCAGAGCGATAGTTCGCACTACTGCACTTTTGCGCCTTTTCCGTTTCAGTGACAACCTGTAGACGATTTATAATGCTGTAACCTCGTGCGTCCAAAACCCCCTTATCGCTGGTGTTGTCGGTTGATAGTTGCGGCCGAGAAGACATTATGGCTTGTTCTACCGCATTCTTACGCCACAGCGAAGCGCATCACTTGCGCTTGCCGGAGTGCGCGGCTGTCGTTGGGCAACTAGTTCAATTTTTTCATCCAGGAGACAATATGAGTTCGAAGACCACTGCAACCAAAGAGAATGCGCTGAGCAAGCAGGAAATCGACGATCGCCTTGGCGCGACAGCGCTCGCGCGGCTGGCAACTTACCGCCCTGACGGGATGATTCATCTGACGCCGATTTGGTATCATTGGAACGGCGAGGTGTTTCGCCTTACTTTAGGGGCGGGCCGGATTCATCTTAAGAACCTCGCCGCCGACAACCGAATATCGATCCTTATCGACGAGGACCCTCGGCTAGAACAAGGCATAGCTGCCGGCGCCTGGGCGATCATGTGTCGCGGAACGGCCGAGTTGTCCCAGGACGAAGATTTAATCCGCGAAGTGACGCTCTCGGTAATCGGCATGGCGCTTGGCCAGGAAGACGCCAATACCTATCTTGAGCCAGTCATGGCCGAAGGGCGCACCATCGTTACCATGACGCCACAAGAGTGGACTACCTGGGACTACAACAAAGGCGATGCTTAATAGTCGGGTGCCGGCGGCTAACCTGATGCTTGGTTAGCCGCCGGCTGGCTGTTCGCCAGCCTACAGGCCATCATGGCATTCGAAATTTGGATCGCATTTGTACTGGCAAGCTTGGTCTTGCTTGCCATTCCAGGGCCGACGGTGATGCTGGTAGTTAGCTACGCCTTAGGGCGTGGGCGGGCCAGCGCCTACGCCACAGTTCCTGGCGTTGCGCTTGGCGATCTTACTGCCATGACTGCCTCGCTCCTGGGTGCCGGCGCTATTCTCTCCGCATCCGCCACGATGTTTACCGTGTTGAAGCTGGTTGGCGCGGCCTACCTGATTTGGCTTGGCATCCAACTATGGCGCGCCAAGCCGTCGCTCAATGGTATGGAGGGCGAAAAATTCGCCACCGCGGGTAGAGGCCAGATGTTTTGGAACAGCTATGTGGTGACTGCTCTCAATCCCAAGAGCATTCTCTTTTTCGTCACCTTCGTGCCGCAATTCATCGATTCTCAGCGTCCGCTCATCATGCAACTTGTCATTCTTGAGGTTACGTTTGTGTCTCTGGCGGCGGCTTCGCTCGTTTTATGGGCGCTGCTGGCCGGTGAACTGCATGCCCGTTTCAAGCGCCCTGCTATGATGCTCTTGATCAACCGTCTTGGTGGTAGCTTCCTGATCGCCGCTGGTGTGCTCGGTGCCACATTGCGCCGGGTCTAAGTCAAGTGACACTTTTGGCTCGTCGGAGCTGATCTCCAGCACTTTGGTGGTCCGTTGCTTGCAGTCCAATCCGCCATAGATGCAAAACTCTCACTCTCTATAGCTCTATAGAGCCTTTTCAGCAGATTATCGATTTTTACGGTGCTGTAGCGCTGCCTGCCGGGGCTTCGCTAAAAGTATGTAAGAGTTAATGCCCTATATAAGAAAATAATAGAATATGAAGTGATTTATAAGATATTATTATTATTTAAATTGAGCTAAGATAGCGGTCTATATCGAGGTCGATTCCGCTCAATTCTAAAATAATGTTAATGAAGCTTAGTTTTGATTTTGCGTCGGCAAACAATATGATTTCGTTTGCCGCGCTAGGTGTGAAGCGAATTGATGCTGGCGCACATCTAATCGGACGGACATAATCCGCCGTTCCCATGTCAAATCCTCTTTTCGACTGCCTTCCTGCCAACCTGTTCCGCAGCTTTATCCGTCCGCGCGGCTGCCAGTTTAGTCGCTGGTGATGGAAGGCGGTTCTGTACTTTGGGGTGCCGGCGCGGCCATTTCTTGGGGTTTTGCCGATTTTGTAGCCCGCTTTACCGGGCGCTCGGTCGGCGTGGCCGCCTCTTTTCTAGCTGTCTCGTTACTCGGCATGGGTGCCCTGGTGCTCTTCATGTGGCTGCGCGGCGACACCATGCTGTGGCACAATCCTGATGCTGTTGGCGTTCTTGGCTTGGGACTGTTGGTCGCTGCCGGGGCTACCACGGCGCTGGCCACGGTGCTTTTGTATGACGCGCTGACCAGAGGGCCGGTCTCGCTGGCTTCGCCCGTCGTTTCAAGCTATCCGGCGCTTGCTATGCCCATTTCGTTGGTGCTCGGCGCAAGCCCGCGCTGGTGGCATTGGTTGGCGATGCTGGTAACTTTGCTCGGTATTTGGCTGGTCGCAATGGTGGTGTCCTCGGCTGGTGGTTGGCGGCAACAATATGACCGCGCCGTAATCCGCCGGACGATCATACTTTCGCTCGGTGGCGCGCTGTCTTTTGCTGTGACTCTGATCTGCGCCGGCCAGGCAATAGAAATTTATGGGCCGTGGCAGACCATGGTTGCAGTGCGCATCGTTGGCGCGATTCTGTTCATCTTATGGTTCTTGATGCGCGGCGAAACGCCGCGGTTGTATCCGCGTTTGTGGCCAATTCTAATAGTCCTCAGCCTGCTCGATACTGGAGGCTATCTCGGCGTTTATCTTGGTTTGGGATATGTGAACGGCGAGCTCGCCATTGTTGCTAGTTCAGCCTATGCCGTCGTCACCGTGGTGCTAGCCCGCATTTTCTTGCGTGAGCCAGTGAACCTAGCACAATGGGGCGGGGTGGGGCTGGTGGCTGGTGGCATCGCGTTGTTGAGCGTTTGACCGCCAGGGCCTATAGGCCTGCGAACCTTCTGTTGATGACAAAGCCATGCTGCCCTTGTTAAATTAGAAGAGCCTTAGATTGAGGGTATTTGTGGAGGAGCCGAAATGCCGGGAACCGGTTTTCACGTAGACAAAAATATACTGGCGGAGGTCGCGCAAACTCGCGCCGGCCTCCTAGAATCAAAGCATTTGCCGGGCTGGTTCTATACTTCGCCTGAGCTGTTCCAGCATGAGATCGATACTATTTTCATGAAAGAATGGTTGTGCGTCGGGCGTCTTGAGGAATTTCCCAATCCGGGAGATTATGCCGCCATTCGCATCGCCGGCGAGCCGCTGTTGATCTGTCGTGGGAATTCTGGCGAGATGAACGCATTTCGTAACGTATGCCGCCATCGCGGCGTCGAAGTAGCCACCGGCGAGGGTAACCTCGCCAAATTCACCTGCCCCTATCACGCTTGGGTCTATGACCTCGAAGGTAAATTGATGGGCGCGCCGCATGTCAAGGAATTGAAGGCGTTTGATGTCGCTGGGTGCAACCTGCCGCGTGTGCAAATTGACAATTGGGGCGGGTATATTTTCATCAATTTCGATGCTGATTGTCAGAGCCTCGGCGACTATCTTGACGAAGACGGTATCCGCGATTTTGCCGCTTTTCTCCAGCCAGAAAACACTAGAGTATCCCATAAGTTCGTAGTCGATGTGCCGTGTAATTGGAAGTTCGTGCCCGAAAACCTGATGGACATGTATCACGTCGGCGTCATCCACAAGGAGTCCTTCGGGGGCCATTTCCCAGTCGCTAATTTCCGCTTTAATTTGAAGAAGCACGGCTATAACGCGACCTATGAAAGCTATACCATGGCGCCGAAGGGCGTGAATTTGTTTGGCACCATGCCGTGGCTGCGTGGCAAGGTTGAGGAGCTGTTCGCCTGCACCACATGGATCCGCCCAACGATGAATATGTTCGGCCGCCATGATCTCATTCAACCCTGGGTAGCCCATCCGATCGACGAGAAAACCACGCGGGTTACGATCTACACCCAGCTACCGGCGGAATATTTTGAATTGCCTGGTTTTGCAGAAAAGAACAAAATTTACGGCGATTTTATTCAACTCGTCGCGACCGAAGATTTAACAATGCTGGAATCCCTACAAAACGGTGTCGGCTCGCGCGGTTTCGTTCCGGGGCCGACGGTGAAGCTTGAGCGCGCCATTCACCATCTGCTGAATTATTATCTTGACCGTTTGCTGCAAGAAGACGGCGGGGCCCGGACGCGCCGTCACGAAGATAACCGCGACGCACTCGAGCAAGCCGAGGCCGTGCATGGCGCGGCGCGCGACGGCGGCTACTCCAGATCCTTTCAAGCAGCCGAATGAGGAAATTGTCATGACTAGCCATAGCGATCTGACAGCTCTCTTCCGCGCAAATTTCGAGCTTTGCGAAATCGGCCCTGGTCAAAGCGTCGCCGTGCTTTCGGAGGGCGAGCTGTTGCCTGACTACCGTGCCGCCTCTTTAAGCGCTATCTCGGCGCTCGGCGCCGAGGCGCTCGACATCAACATCCCAACAAAGAATGCTCAAGACGCAAGTCACCGCATTGCCAATCTTGGCGAGAATCCGCTATCGCAGCATCCTGAGGCAGTGCAGCAATGTAAAGATGCGGACATGGTTGTGGATCACATGCTGCTCCTGTTCAGCCATGAACAGATCGAGATGCAGGAGGCCGGGACGCGCATTTTAATGATCGTTGAGCCGGTAGAGGTCTTGGAGCGCCTGTTTCCGAGCACAGCGTTGCGCCGGCGTGTTGAAGCCGCCGAACAAAAATTTATCGCTGCCAATTCGTTACGGTTCACCAATGAGGCTGGCAGCGACGTAAGCTATCGCCTCGGAGACAAACCGATACTCACCGAATATGGCTATACTACCCAACCTGGCCGCTGGGATCATTGGCCGGGCGGCTTCATTGCCTCGCTTGCGGCCGAGAACGGCGTTGATGGGCGAGTGGTGATGGCGCCAGGGGACATCGTCTTTCCACTCAAATGTTATGTTGAGGAACCGATTGAATACGTCATCAATGGCGGATGGGTGAAAGAGATCAATGGTGGCAGGCAGGCGGCAGAGCTGAGTGAATTTATGGATGGTTATGGCGACCCTCGCGCCTATGCGGTCTCACACATCGGTTGGGGCCTCAATGAGAAATGCGTATGGGACCCGGATCTCCCTGGCATTGGCATGGACGGGCGCGCGCATTATGGCAATGTGCTGTTTTCACTCGGCCCCGACACCGAATTCGGCGGCGATAATGATACATCGTGCCATCTCGATTTGCCGATGCAGAACTGCAATCTATGGCTCGACGACGAACTGATTGTCGAAGGCGGAGAGGTTGTGCCGGCGGAGTTGCGCGCCTAATTCTTTTCGTGCGTCAGGCGGCGTAAATGGAAATAACCGACGAACAGGATCACCATTGATGCCGCCACCGATATATTGCCGGTGGTGGTGACGGTCGATTTGCTCCTTGTATTTGTCTGGTTTGCAGTTTCGTTCACATGTGTTACCGAAACGCTATAAGTAATTATCGAACCGCTATAACTACGACGACCGGGAGTCTACCGATCTTGCTCAGTTTGGCCGCCCGACGAGTGCAGCAAAAGGGTGACGATCGGCCATTCGTCGTGAAATAATACAAGCTCCATAACAGGCGTCGAGGTAACGGTATGGATGTATTAATCGTTGGGGCCAATGGTAAAACCGGTAGGCTTATCATTCCCCTTCTATTGGCATGTAAGCATAGGCCACGCGCGTTGATCCGTGCTGAAAACCAAAGTGAGACTATGTTGGCGCTCGGCGCCGAGCCCGTTATTGGCGATCTCGAGGCACCGTTAGCGGAAGTGGTCCGCGGTCACGCCGCGGTGATCTTCGTTGCCGGCTCAGGCTCGAAGACCGGGCCCGAGAAAACCGTCGATGTTGATCAAATTGGCGCTATGGCGCTGATTGATGTCTGCGTGGCAGAGAATTGCCGACGCTTTGCGATGTTGAGCGCAATGGCCGCCGGCGCGCCTGAGCGCGCACCGCAACAACTGCATCACTATCTCGTCTCTAAAGCCATCGCCGATGCACATCTAAGCGCCAGTGGCCTGGACTCAACCATCGTCCGGGCAGGTATGCTCTCCGACGAAGCTGGCACTGGGCGTATCCGCATTGGTAAAAACCTCGGACAGATAGCCAATGGCGGTCTCATCAGCCGCGAAGACACCGCCCGCATCCTCGTAGCCTGCCTCGACCGCCCCAACACCATCGGCACCTGCTTCGAAACTCTCGCTGGCGACACGCCGATCGAAGATGCGCTAGCGGAATTGTAATGCGCCGTTAACAATCTTCACCGTCGGGGACTAACAATGAGATTTCTGCGTTCTAATGCCGAGATGGTGGATCCTTAAATACTCGTCGAGAGCGGCAGAGATTTTCTACATTGAGGTCTCGGGTTTGGAATAGTTGCCGACGCTTACCGCCTCTTTCTTGAAGGGAACCACGCTGATTAACCACAGGCCGAGGGCAACGAGCGGCCCTGCTGATCAATTGCGGCAATCGTTACAGCGGCAATATCCCTCGGCTACTGGCAAGGCCAAGAACTCGAACGCTGCTTCGCCGCAAAATCATTCGCTCTTATGGTTATTGCTAATGATTGCCTCCCTGGGCAAAATTTCCTGCGAATATATTTTAGTCCCGATATCTAGTGTTTCCTTAGGCTTAAAAATACAAGTGAGGCCGTCGCCCCTCGTGCGACCCGCAATAGCGCGCTATATTTAGCAAAACATCATCCACTCGGGTCAGGGAGGGGGACATTGCATGACCATATACCGGGAGCGTCAGATGATGGCGCCGGCGATTTTGGACAACGCAGCGCCGGCGGCGAGGGCTATATTCGATCACGTTATGTCGACGCGGAGGCTTGGCTTTTTACCCAATATGTTCGCTGTCATGGGGAAGAGCCCAGGTGCGCTCGAGGCCGTTGCTTCTGTTGGCGAGCATGTGCGCTTTCATTCAGCGCTGGATAAGGATTTGCGCGAGATGGTGATTTGCGAAGTCTCAGCTATCCTTGGAAATAAATATGAGTGGCGCCATCATATCCACAAAGTGCCGGAGCGGCTGCGCCCGATCATCGGCAATGCTGCGATCGAGGACGAGCCCGCGCCGACCGGCCCGGTGCTGCGTTTCGCCCGCCTGCTCGCCGCCGGCGACACAGTGCCGGATGAACTAGTCGGTTCTCTCAAGGAGTCTCTGGGCGACGAGGTGTTGATCGATCTCACCGTCATGGTCGGTTATTATCAGCTGCTTGCTACGTTCTGCGCGACGCTCGGCATTGAAGTTGAAGATGCAGTGCCGGAAGCGGCGATGCCGCTCAAGGGAACTTGAAACTAGCTGCGACAGAATACTGCAGCGCCCGGCGCGAGTAATGCTAGATTGAGTGGCTAAGATTGGGGAGTGTGGATAAGCATAGCAAAAAGGCTGACGAACATTAAAGTCGGCAGCATCAAAAATATTCCCAAGGATTGGCAAGCCATGATGGGTGCTCGTTGGATGAGCTACCGAGCAGGGTGACGTGAAGTCTCAGATATCTGTTGGGTGGGAATATGGCAGCGGGGCACTATTCCCTAAAGATTTCGTAAAGGCGCACATGTGGTTTCTGGTGGCCAACTCACAGGATGATAAACGGGCAACAAAAGCTCTAAATTTCCTACGACAACACCTGACCACAGAACAGATTGCTGAAGCCAAAAACCTAGCCGACGATTGGACTCCCATGAAAGAGCGTCACTAAGCAGTGTCCAAAGCTCTAAACATGATTTTGCAGTCTTCATTAAGCGGTCTGAAACCCAGAGATCGATAATATTTGTTGGGCTTTAGATCCGTACTATCAAAAACTTTACTTTTGCTCCAGCGCCGCGAGACACGCCTTACCGACGGCTTTTCTGTCACGCGTTTGATGCTGCTCCAGCAGCTCGTTCCGGATTAATAAGTCGACACCGCCTTCGAAAACCTTGCCAAACTTAGTGAGGTTTTCACAGAATTTCGCCATTAAATACATAAATATTATGTATTTAATAAGTTACACATTCAAAATACGATAATGAATTATTTACTAAAATATTAGTAAATATATAATTTACACAATATATTAGTTACATTGTAATTTACCACGTTGAATCAAGAAAAATTCCCGGTGCTGACGAAGGGAAGGTCCGAGCGGGCTTTGGAATTCATTACGGGAGATAACAATGCCGAATGTGAGTAATTATGCCGACTATGACGGCCTCGGCTTGGCCGAATTGGTGCGCAATGGCGATGTGACGCCGACAGAGCTGTTGGAAGACGCCTATGCCGCGATTGATGCCATTAATCCTGAATTGAATGGCGTGGTGTCGCGCATACCGGATTTGGCGGAGGCCGAAATCGCCGCCGGCTTACCGGATGGACCGTTCAAGGGCGTGCCCTTTCTCGTCAAGGAACTCGGCATGCAAATGAAAGGCGCGCCGTCGCGGTGCGGCAGCAAGCTGACGGAAGACCTTGTGGCCGCGGAAGACACCGAACTGGCGACGCGCTTTCGCGCCGCCGGCCTGGTTACCGCAGCGATGACGGCGACGCCGGAATTCGGTTTCAACCCGAGCTGCGAATCGGTGTTTTATGAGCCGACGCACAATCCATGGGATGTGCAGCGTAGCCCCGGCGGCTCGAGCGGCGGTTCGGCTGCAATGGTCGCCGGCGGTGCCGTCCCCCTGGCCCATGCCAACGACGGTGGCGGCTCCATCCGCATTCCAGCGTCATGTTGTGGCCTTGTTGGCCTGAAACCGACCCGCAACCGTGTCCCCACAGGGCCGAGCTTCGGCGATTGGCTGAACGGTTTGGCCTGCGAGCTTGTGGTCAGCCGAACCGTGCGCGATACGGCGGCCATTCTCGACGCGGTGGAGGGCGCCGATGTCGGCCCGCCTGACGTCATTACGCCGCCGGAACGTCCTTATATGGAGGAGTTGACCCAGCCGACCGGGAAGCTTCGCATCGCCTGGTCAGACAAGGCGATCTCCGGTGCGCAAGTGCATCCAGACGTGGTCGCCGGTCTGCACGAAACCGTCAAACTGATGGAATCGCTCGGCCACGAAATGGTTGAGGACCAGATTGAAATCGATTGGTCGCACCACTTCGAAGCCCTCATCGTCCTGTGGACCGCTTATCTCGCCTGGGCGATTGACGTCGTGGCCAATGCTGTGAGGCGCACGCCGTCCTATGACAATATGGAGCGCGTGACCGTTAAATTGTATGAGCATGGCAAAAGCCTGACCGCGATGCAGATGCATGATGCGCTCGCCAATATCAATACGATCAGCCGTCAATCCGGGGTGTTGTTCGAGAAGAACGATCTGTTCCTCACCCCCACCATCGCCCAGCCGGCGCTGATATTGGGGACGCTCAATCAAAACGAAGCCGGCGTCGATGCCCGCGAATGGACGCGCCGCGTGTTCGACTGGGTTCCGTTTACGCCCCTGTTCAATTCGACCGGACAGCCCGCCATATCCCTGCCGCTGCATTGGTCGCCGGACGGTCTTCCGATCGGCATGCAGTTCGCGGCGGGCCTGAACGATGAAGCAACGCTCCTCCGATTGGCAGCACAGTTGGAAGAGGCCAAACCGTGGAAAGACAAGCGGCCGCCAGTTTTTTATTCCGAGTAATCGGGCGCATGAGGAAATTTAGACGCGACGCAAACAAGCAAACCACAAACAAGCAAACCACAAAGGGGAGATAGCAATGAGGCAATTCAAACTGAAACGCCTGTTGGGCGCTTTGGCGGTTGTGGGTTCGCTCGCTTTCGCGAGTGGCGCGGCAACAGAGGCCAAGGCCGAAGGCGGCACTTTCGTCTATGGCATGTCGAGCGAGATGAGCATTCTCGACCCGCATGTCGCCTGTGGCTGGCTGACGACCAACGCCATTCATTCTATGTTCGAAGGCTTGGTGATGCTCGATTTGAGCGACCCCAACGCCAAGAATGCCAAACTCAAGCCTGCCATCGCCAAATCCTGGGAGGTTTCCGACGATGGCACGGTCTATACGTTCGCCATTCGCGAGAACGTGAGATTCCATGACGGAACGCCGGTCGACGCCAATGTCGTCAAATGGAACTATGATCGCTTCATGGCATCAGGCGCCGAGCACGCCTTCGATCAAGCCCAGGCCTATCTCGGTTATTACACGCGCTGGATCAAATCGGTCGAAGTAACCGGCGATATGACGGTCAAGATCACTCTCAATGAAACCAACTACGAGTGGCTGCAGATGGGCGTGGTCGCTTGCGGCATGCCGATGATCGTCAGCCCCACTGCGGTGCAGGAAATGGGCAACGAGCAGTTTGCCCTCAACCCGGTCGGCACTGGCCCGTTCAAATTCGTCGAGCGTGAGCAGAACATTAAGTTGGTAATGGTGCGGAACGAAGATTATTGGGGCAACAATGCAAAGCTCGAACGGCTCATTTTTCAGCCGTTGCCGGATCAGGCCACGCGCCTCAACGCGATTCGCGCCGGCGAAGTGTCGATGATCATGGAAGCGCCATGGGAAGAGCTGGAGAACCTGAAGAACGAAGGCTTCACGATCACCACAAACGAGAATATCCCGTCAATCTGGCTGCTCTTCTTCAACTTCAAGAACGAGATCATGAAGGATGTCAGAGTGCGCAAGGCGATCAATATGGCGATCGATCGCGACGCCATCACCACCGGCATTCTGAAAGGCACGGGACGCTCGGAAATGGGTATGTTAAGCCCCGGCACCTACGCCTATAAACCGGGTTATTCGCCGATAAAATACGATCCCGAAGGCGCCAAGGCATTGCTCGCCGAAGCTGGTTATCCGGACGGCCTGGAGCTCGATTTCGACATCTATGAGTATGGCTACAACGAAGTCTGGGAAAAATCCATCCAGCGCGACCTTAAGAAAGTCGGCATCAATGCCAAGCTCAATAAGATCGAGTGGATCACCTATTTGGGCAAATGGCTCCAGGGCATGCCCCCGGAGCTGCATATGAACGAGATTGGTTGGGGCTGGACGATTCCATTCTGGACGCAGGTCATGAGCCGGTGCGACCACCATCCGCCGAACGGTTTCAATGTTGGCTGGTATTGCAATCCGGAAGTCGACAAGCTGTTCGATGAGGCGGTCAAGCAGAAGGACAAGGCAAAGGCCGCGGCTTTGTATCAGCAGGCCAACGACATCATCATCGGCCAGGATTTCGCCTTTGCGGTGAAGTTCGTCTACTACAACCCGTTGGTCCTCAGCCCGTCGGTGAAGCACTTCGTAAACCCGCCGGCTAATTGGTACGATTTCTCCATAATTGAAGTGGAGTAATCGTCAATTTGATATGACGAGTCGGGGGCAGGTTCGTGCATTGTCGCGCATGACCTGCCCCCAGCAATTTTAGCGGAATCACTTTGATGCGGATTGATGACCTGGATCACGCGGCGCCGTCCGGCCGGTATGTGACGCCGAAGGTTTGCTGACGATGCTTCGTTTCATCGTCGGTAGGTTGGTCATGACTATTCCGGTGCTGTTCGGCGTTTCGGTCATCGTTTTTCTGCTCGCGCATTTGGCCCCGGGCGATGTCACCACGATTCTTGCCGGCCCCTTCGCTACCGAAGCGGTGCGTGAGAAACTGCGCATTTCTTTCGGCCTCGATCAGGCGCTTCCGATCCAATACGTTAAATGGCTGGGACACATTCTACAGGGCGATTTCGGATCCTCCATCGCCAACCGTCGCGAAGTCGTCGAACTGGTTTTTCCGAAGTTTCTCAACACCGCCATCCTGGCGTTGTCGAGCGCCCTTCTCGCTTACATTATAGGATTTTTCGCCGGCATATTCGCCGCCGCGCGACCGTATACATTTTCTGACCGTGTCGTTATGGGCGTTACGCTCATTTTCGGCAACGCCCCGCCCTACTGGCTCGGTCTCCTGATCGTGCTGCTTCTTTCGCTGAGCTGGCGTCTACTGCCGGCCACTGGCATGACGAATATTATGGGCGGCGGCGGCGCCTGGGATGTGTTTCTCCATCTCATACAGCCCATGTTGACAACCGCAGCGGCGCCGGCCTGCATCGTCGCCAGAATCGTTCGCGCCAGCATGCTGGAAGTTTTGGGTCAGAATTATGTGCGGGTTGCGCGCGCCAAGGGCATTCGCAGATCGATCATTCTGCGCCGTCACACGCTCAGAAACGCGCTGCCGCCGATCGTAACCATTTGCGGCCTGCAACTCGGCTATCTGCTGGGCGGCGTTCTGTTCGTCGAAGTCATTTTTGCCTGGCCCGGAATTGGCAATCAATTGTGGCAAGCCATCCAGGCGCGCGATATTCCGACCATTCAGGGCGCGACATTGGTCATCGCCCTGGCATTCGTTGTCGTCAATCTGGCGGTGGATGCGATTAACGCCTATTTGGATCCGAAAATTCGTGCTTCGGAAAAAGCCGGCGCAACATGACGGACCGCCAATCTCTAGATTCCTTAGAGACGCATTCGCCGGACAATGCAGCTTCGGCTTGGCGAATCCGGCGCGAACGGATGCGCTTTCACTTACGCACGCTTCGGCTCGCCTGGTATGCCTATGCGAAAGACAATGCAGCCTTAGGCGCCCTGATTTTTCTCGCGATTATCGTCCTGATATCGTTGCTGGCACCGGTTATCAGCCCGTATGACCCGGCAGAGGCTGCGGGCGATATTGCTACGGCGCCTGGTACGGACGGCCTTATTCTCGGCAGCGACGTGGACGGGCGGGATATTCTGTCGCGCCTGTTCTGGGGTGGGCGAATCGCACTCCTGGTCGGCATCGGTCCGACCGTCGTCGCAACGCTGGTCAGCCTCATCCTGGGCCTCTCGGCAGGCTATCTCGGCGGCTGGTTCGATCAAATTGTGATGCGCATTGTCGATGTGGTGTTCGCCTTTCCCTTGGTGTTGTTGGCAATCGTTATCGCCGGCGTGCTCGACCCGGGTGTGTGGACGGTAATTCTCGCCATCAGCATTGCGCTGACGCCCTACATCGCCCGACTGGCCCGCACCACCACGCTGAACGTGAAGCAGCAGCCCTATGTGGAAGCGGCTCGGTCCGGTGGCGCCCGCGATTTGGCTATAATTGTGCGCTATATTCTTCCCAATATGATCCCGCCGGTATTGGTGTTTTCCACCACCCTGATCGGCCTGATGATGGTTGTGGGCTCGGGTCTCAGTTTCCTCGGGCTCGGCATTCAGCCGCCGGAAGCCGATTGGGGGACCATGGTAGCGGAGGGCCGGGGTGTGCTCAGGAAGGCGCCGCATGTCACCATTTTCCCCGGCGTCGTCATCGTCCTCGTCGCGCTATCCTTCAATTTTATCGGTGACGGTTTACGCGACGCGCTCGACCCGCGCCGACGCTCCCGTTGAAATCTGGTAACGATATGGTTGAACCGATTCTCACAGTCGAAGGTCTCAAGACCCACTTCAATCTGCGCGAGGGAATGTTGAAGGCGGTTGATGGAATCTCCTTTTCCCTGGCGCCTGACGAAGTGCTTTGCATCGTTGGCGAATCCGGCTCGGGGAAAAGCGTCACCGCGCAATCGATCCTGCGCCTGATTGACCCGCCGGGTCATATCGTCGAAGGACAAATCCGTTATGGCGACATAGACCTGCTGGCGCTCTCCGAACGCGAAATGGAAAAAATTCGCGGCGACCGTATCGGCATGATTTTTCAGGATCCGATGACCTCGCTCAATCCAGTGTTCACCATCGGCGAACAAATTTCAGAGGGTCTTCGCGAACATCTGGACATGGGCAAAACAGAGGCGCGGGAACAGGCCGTCGAGCTGCTGCACTCCGTCGGCATCCCCCATCCCGAAGCACGCTATCAGGATTATCCCCATCACTTCTCGGGCGGCATGCGCCAGCGCGTTTTGATCGCGGCGGCAATCGCCTGCCAGCCTGATATTCTCATTGCCGACGAGCCAACCACGGCGCTCGACGTCACCATCCAAGCGCAGATACTAAAATTGCTGGCCGATGTACAACGCCGCCTCAACAGCGCCTTGATCCTCATCACCCATGATCTGGGCGTGGTCGCCTCGATGGCCGACCGCGTGTTGGTGATGTACGCCGGCGAGATGGTCGAGTATGGCGACGTCAAAACCATATTCGAGCAGCCCAAACACCCGTACACCATCGGCCTGATGAAGTCGGTGGTGCGGCTTGATAATCAGCGTGGTGTCCAGCTTCACTCCATTCCGGGAACGCCGCTCGTGCCCATCAATCCGCCGCCTGGCTGTGCTTTCCGTTCGCGTTGCGATGCCGCGCTAGGCGTTTGCGAAACCGACAGGCCGCGCGCCCATTCGGTTGCCGAAGATCATCTCGTGTCTTGCCACCTGATGCGCCAAGCCGAGGCGTCATGAGTAGCGAGCTGCTTTCGGTAGAGGGGTTGACCAAGCATTTCCGCCTGGAGGCCAAGGGGCTGTTCGAGAAAGGGCCACTGCTGCGTGCCGTGGACGGCATTGATTTTACCCTGCAGCGCGGCGAAACGATGGGCTTGGTGGGCGAGAGCGGCTGCGGAAAATCGACCACGGCGCGCCTTGTCCTGCGTCTTCTCAAAGCCACCAGTGGCAGCGTTCTATTCGAAGGCAAGGACATCATGAACTGCAACAAGGAGGAGCTGCGCCAATTGCGCCGAGAGATGCAGTTGGTGTTTCAGGACCCGCTGGCGTCGTTAAATCCGCGCATGTCAGTCGGCGTGTCGATCGCCGAACCGTTGCGCTTTCACGGCATCGGCAGCCAGATTGGCCGCTTTCAAAAAGCGCGCGAGTTTCTTGAAGTGGTCGGCCTGAGCGCGGATTATTTCGATCGTTTGCCGCATGAATTCAGTGGCGGACAAAATCAGCGCGTCGCCATCGCCCGCGCCTTGATCCTGCAGCCCAAGTTGGTGGTGTTGGATGAGCCAGTTTCCGCCCTGGATGTCTCGATCCGGGCGCAGATTCTCAATCTCCTCAGCGACCTTCAGAGTCAATTCAGCCTGACTTATATGTTCATTTCGCACGATCTCAGCGTGGTGAAGCATTTTTGCGACCGCACCTGTGTGCTTTATCTCGGCAAGATCGTCGAAATCGCCGACAGCGAACTGCTCTATCAGGAGCCGCTACATCCCTATACCCAGGCGCTCATCGAAGCGATCCCGGCATCTGATCTGGATACGCCGTCGGTTACCGAACGGGCCGGGCTGGAAGGCGATATTCCAAGCCCGACAGATCCGCCATCGGGTTGCCGCTTTCACACCCGTTGCCCCATGCGCATGGACAAATGTTCGGAGCAGACGCCGCAATTGCGCGAAGTGAAACCGGGCCACCGGGTGGCCTGTTTTCTTAACGACTAGATCTATCGCCTAAGGCAAATTGAGGGAGACGCATCATGCAGGAGTTCGCAAAATATGACGCCATGGGCCTTGCCGAGCTGGTTAAGAACAAAGACGTCAAGCCGATCGAATTGGTCGAGACCGCCATCGCGCGGATCGAAAGCGTCAATGACAAGCTTGCCTGCGTGAATATCGAGAATTACGACAATGCCCGCGCCCAGGCGGAAGACGGCGTGCCGGACGGCCCGTTCAGCGGCGTTCCGCTCCTGCTCAAGGATTTGTTGACCGGCTATGCGGGCATGCGGACCACCAACGGCAGTCGCTATTTTGAGGACTTCGTCGCGCCAGTGGATAGCGCCATCGCCACGCGCATCAACGAAGGTGGCTTTATCCGCCTGGCCAAGACGGTGACGCCGGAATTCGGATACAACATTGCTTCCGAGCCGGAGATTTTCCCGCCGGCGCGCAACCCGTGGAATCCGCAGCACACGCCTGGCGGCTCGAGCGGCGGCTCAAGCGCCGCCGTAGCCGCGCGCATCGTACCCATCGCTACCGCCAGCGACGGCGGCGGCTCTATTCGCATTCCCTCCTCCAATGCCGGACTGGTTGGGCTCAAGGCCTCGCGCGGGCGCACCACACTCGCGCCCTATTATGCCGATCTCTGGTATGGCTGCGCCGTTGAGGGCTGCGTCTCGCTGACTGTGCGCGACCAGGCCGCCTATCACGACCTCACCCAATACGCCATTCCAGGTGAGGTCTATGCCGTTCCGCGCCCGGCGACGCCCTATTTGCAGGAAGTCGGCCAGGACCCGGGCAAACTCCGCATCGGTATGATCAAGACCGCTGCAGATGGCCAAGCGTTGCATTCCGAATGCGCCGCCGCCGTGGAAAACGCAGCAAGTCTCTTGGAATCGCTCGGCCATCAAATCGAGGAGACCGCCTACACGTTCGACTACGGACGGCTCACCGAGGTCTTTACTCGCATTGCCTGCGCCGCGACCGCGGCGGGCATATTGTCGTCCGAGCCGCATGTTGGTCGGCCACCACGCCAGGGCGATTTCACCACGGTCATTCAGGAGATGCTGGAGCGCGGACAACAGCAAAACGCGGCCGAGCATTACCAGGACGTCGAGACCATGCACCAGATCGGCTGGGCCGTCGGGGCGGATTGCGACCCTTATGACGTGGTCATCACGCCGACACTGCCGCAGCCGCCGCACAAGGTCGGCCACTTCGATATGTCACTGCCTTTCGATAAGCTCAACTATGAAATCCTGGTGCCTGAGGTGGTGTTCACCCTCCCGCACAATATCAGCGGCCTGCCCGGCATGTCGCTGCCGCTACATTGGTCGGCAGACGGATTGCCTTGCGGCGTTCAGTTCATCACCCGCCACGCCAATGACGGCCTGTTGTTCCGGCTGGCGGCGCAGCTCGAACAAGCGCAACCCTGGTTCGACAAGGTGCCACCGATCCACGCTTGATGCGGTTGACCGCCGCAAGTCCTATTTTATCGATAGATCGGGTTGCTACCCAATTGAGATTACGATTAACCCTGCCCCGCATAGCCGCCACACTCGCCGTCGATCAAATCCTGCTACCGAATCCCTCGCCCGGGCCCCTGAGCCATGGTGCTTGCGCCGTCGTACGGGCAAGGCTGGGGCTTGCAGTCGCGACCTCTGGCAGGCGGCGGCGTTTTTGGGTGGCACCGGTCTTGGGGGCTTTCGAGATTAATCAGGATTGGCTGGAAAGGGACCCATTGGCGTAACAGAACACCTAACACTATGCGTCAGAACTTTATCCCGCAGCCGCTAATTGGCTGCTAAGAAGAAGATATCAATTTCTAAAAACTCCATAACTCATTGAAATAATTAGCACACTCGACAGGATTCGAACCTGTGACCTCTGCCTTCGGAAAGCAATTATCAATCAAAATAATTAAATAATTATAGTAAGGTATAAACTCACAAATAATTTTGAATATGATTTAAAAAATACCCTACTGCAAATTTGACTGGCTATGATTAATCTGGTTAAGGATCGAGTTGGCAATGGCAATGTCTTGAGCAGCAATTCCAGTGAGGTCTGCAATAGTTATATCAGTTGAGAACCTAAATACGGTGTCTGTATCCTTTAAGGTGGAGCCCAGCTCAATTAGATCGTTATTTGAGATGATGTTCCCTTTCATTTCTGTTGCAACTTCGCCGTGGTCAACACATTGAGATTTAAGGTCAACACAAAGAATATTTGCACGCGCGATAAGCTTTGACTCTAGCTCCTGCTTGCCGGGAGCATCAGCACCAACTGCTGTGATACGTGTCCCATTCTTTACTCAATCCGACATTAGAAATGGAGTGTTAGAGGCAGTAGTGGTCACAATAATATCTAATATTTCTGCGGCACTTTTTAGTTCTGAGACGCAGACACATCAAATCCAGCCATATCGGATACAACTTGTTTCCCTTTATCGATGTCACGTCCCCACACTCTAAAGGACAAAGGATTGGTAAATATCTTGGCATGAGCTTCTATCTGCATCCGGGCTTGAACACCTGTTCCTACAACCAATACGTTTTTACTGTTTGCTCGTGCCAATCGGTGGTTTGCAAGAGTACCTCCAATTCCTGTTCGCACGTCAGTAAGAAACATTTCATCATGTAACTATGCCTTTAATGCCCCTGTTTCTGCTGATAGGAGCAAAGGAATTTCATTACCATTTGGCAAGTTTCGCTCACTGCTTTTTGGAAAACCAGTGGCAACTTTAATCACAAAATATGCATCACCTTTCATATGCCTATATTTGATATGATAATCGGCTTGTTCGGAAAAAGTAATATGCCCTACAGGTGGTGTATTTACCTTTCCTTTGTTCGTTGAAATGTGATCCTGCTTTATAGCGTTGGTAGCTGCAGAAAAATCGAGTAATGCTTCTATTTCCTGACATGCTAAGATAACCATTAAAGACTGTTCCAAATTAGGTTTTTAATATCATGCCCACTTTACCAGATTTCAAACTCGAAACACATTTTTCAAAATGGGAATTCAAAGTCCGCTATCACATGACGGCATCAGATGCAGAAGCCATGTCGATGCAAGATCTTTTATCGATGGCAAGTGATGAAGAGCGAACGGCTTTTGAAGAACTTTGGCTTGGTTATACCGAAACTTTTGGGGCGCCTGATTTAAGAGAAGTCATAGCAGAATCTTATGAAAACCTAGCAGCATCAGATGTTCTATGTTTTGCAGGAGCGAGTGAGGGTATTTTTGCAGCCAATCAGGTAATCTTAAATTCTGATAGCCATGCCATTGTTGTCACGCCTAACTATCAGTCTCATGAAACATTACCCAAATCAATTTGTGATGTAACGGGTGTACCTCTAGACCCTGAGGATAATTGGTCATTAGATATTGACCGTATTGCCGCTGCAATTAAACAAAACACGAAGCTAGTCACCATCAATTTTCCCCATAATCCAACAGGTGCCATACTGCCATTAGAAAGATATATGGCTATCGTGCAACTTTGCCGAAAATACGGCATCTATATTCTTCACGATGAAATCTTCAACGGTTTGGGAGAGACGACAACCCAACATCTACCTTTTATTGCAGATGTCTATGAAAGAGGGCTCTCTCTAAATGTGATGTCTAAGTCTTTTGGTCTGCCTGGACTGAGGATTGGTTGGATTGCCTGCCAGGACGCTGAAGTGATCTCCAAAATGGAGAGGATGAAGCATTATTTATCAATTTGTAATTCTGGTCCTAGTGAACGGCTAACGATGATTGCGCTGCGCAATAAATCAAAAATTCTTGCAAGAAACTGTGCTATTGTTGATGAGAATTTGAAAAAATGGGATGTTTTTTTTGCAAAGTATCTAGACCTTTTCGACTGGAAACGACCCGATGGTTCATGCATGGCATTTCCACGATATAACGGTGCAGATGGAGTTGATGCATTTTGTAAGTCACTGGTCGAGGAGAGTGGAGTACTGTTTTTGCCTAGCACAATCTACTCATCAGAATTGGGATATACACCAACTGACCGATTTAGATTAGGGTTTGGACGTTCAAACCTTGATGAAGGTCTCGCTGCATTGGAAACCCATATGAATGATCGGTATTAGGAATGGCGCACCCGAGAGGATTTAAACCTCTGACCTCAGCCTTGGGAGGGCAGCGCTCTATCGAGCTGAGCTATGGGTGCGTTTTGGCGCTTTACCCCGACTGATAAACCAAAGTGTTATTGTTCGCGTTGCCGATATCGAGCCGGACTGTACCATACGGCCGGTGCCGAAAAAGACATTGGACGACGTTAAAGCGTTGGGCTAAGGAATTGGAAAGAAGGGCGTATAACGCCCTCTATATATTTGCACCGAGTACTATCGCTGCTGCAGTTGTGCTAGCGGCCGGTTAATAATCATGATTGAAATTACCGAACATATAGCCCTCGACCTGGCCGAGATCAGTGAAACTTTCATCCATGCTGGCGGGCCGGGTGGGCAGAATGTGAACAAGCTCGCGACAGCGGTGCAGCTCCGCTTCAACCTTGCCGGTTCGCCATCCTTGCCCGAAGATTTACGCGCCCGCGCTAGCCGCTTGGCCGGCCGGCGCCTCACCAAGGGTGGCGACATCGTCATCACTGCACGGCGTTATCGAACTCGCGAAAAAAACCGGGCGGATGCTCTGGCACGTCTGGTAGCCTTGCTCCGTCAAGCGGCCGAACGCCCCCTTCACCGACGACCGACGCGCCCCGGCAAAATGGCCAAACAACGCCGCGTCGATGCCAAGACCCGGCGCGGCCACACCAAGCAATTACGCCGCGGTTACTGGGGTGTGGATTAAGTGCGACAGAGCGGGTCTGTTGGCATGGGAATGCTTCGTTGCTGGCTGCGATATCTGATAACATCCAAGCCAAATATCGGGCAGGGGGCGAGGGGTCATGAGCGAACAACCGGTTATTTACATGAACGGCGATTATGTGCCGCTGAACAAGGCGAAGATTTCGATTCTCGATCAGGGATTTTTACTAGGCGATGGTGTATTTGATGTGGTTTCGGCCTGGAAAGGCCAAATCTATAAATTGGATGCGCATATTGAGCGCCTGTTCCAATCGCTCCAGGCGGCGATGCTGAACACATCGATGAGCCATGATGATTGGCGGCTCGCTATCATCGAGACCATGCGGCGCAATAGCTTCCGCGATGCGACCATCCGCTTTATCGTGACGCGTGGCGTTTCATCGAATGTGGTGGCGGACCCGCGCGAATTTGAGCCGACGATCATTATCTGGCCGGCGCCCTATATCTTTCTCGCTGATGAAAAGAAACGCGCCGAAGGCATCCGTCTTTTTATCAGCCATCTCCGCGCCTTTGCGCCCGACACCCTCGACCCACGCTACAAATGCCTCGACCGCCTGCATTTTCAGTTGGCCAAGATCGAGGCGCTCAACGCCGGCTGCGATGATGTGATCTGGCTCGCCCAAGGCGGTTACGTCGCCGAGGGGCCGGCCTCGAATTTGTTTATGGCTAAAAATGGTAAGGTTTATACCCCAGGCGAGGGTGTGTTGCGCGGCATTACCCGCCAGGCTTTCATTGAGATCGCCGCCGAGGCTGGCATCGAATGTGTCGAGGCCAATCTCACTCCGTTTGATCTCTATTCGGCGGACGAATTATTCACTTGCAGCACTGCCGGCGGTGCCCTCGCGGTGCGTGAAATAGCTGGTCGCAAGATGCTCGGCGCAGTCCCTGGCCGTATCACTCAAGAGCTTGACCGGCGCTATTGGGAAAAGCGTGAAACTGGCGCCGATGGTACGCCAATTGATGGTTAGCAGCGGTGCGCCTGCTTCAACCCTATGACGGCCGCTCATAATGGCCTGTTATGTTTATGTGCTAGGGAGCGGGGATGCGGGTACGCTTCGCACCTATGTCGGCTGGACCACCAATTTAGCAGTGCGCCTGGAGAAACATAATTCGGGGAAGGGCGCGCGCTCGACCCGCGGGCGGGTTTGGCAGTTGCTCTATGCTGAACGCTTCGTCAATCGAGGCGAGGCGATGAGTCGCGAATGGCATCTCAAGCGCGACCACAAATTTAGAAAGCGTCTCGGTCTTCAGATTACTTAGTCCTAACGCCGACGTTACTGCTCCCGGGTCACATACCCTCGACCATGATCAAATCACCATTTGAAGCCTCCAGGCGCATCGGCAGAATTTCTTGATATTCCGGCGAGTTGTACCAGGCCTTCGCAGCGACCATATCGGGAAACTTGAGGACAACGAGCCGTTTCGGCTGCCATTCCCCCTCAACCGTTTCCGTTACACCGCCGCGCACGATGGCTTTACCGCCATGGGCTTCAACCGTCGCCCCCACCTTGCCGGCATATTCCCCCATGAGATCCGGGTTCGTTACCTCGATATCTCCGATCACATATACGGCCATGATTCGCTTTCCTTAGGTTTAGGTTTGAAGGGACTGGATGTGTGCCGTTTTCCGGCCTTGCGAGTTTACGACCTCCATCGTTCTACGCCCACTATCAAAATTGTGCGCGCCGCATGTCCGCTTTGATGGCTTCCTTGGCACTGTTTGGAAACGCCGCCATAAGCAGTGTTTCGAGCATATCGTTTAACTCTTTCTCCGACGTCTTCTGCAACAGCTTAAAATATTGCGTGAGGTTATGGGCTGCCGCTTGCGGTGATGCTGAGCTGGTCTGACCAAATTCAACGCTGTGGCGCTGCAGCATAGAGTGCTGCAACTTTTCTGCCTCGAGTTCGAGAGCGGCAATTTTATTGCGCAAGCTAGAGGCTGATTCGGATAACTCGCCCAATTCCGCTACCATCGGTTTCAGGGTGCGGCGCACCCTGCGGAGACCATGTATGACACCGTTCTGCCAGGGAGCTACATCCGCGAGCAAGGCGCGCATCTCCCCGTCGGCAAATTCGCCGCGCCAACAGCAATAGAGCAACATATTTACATCGGCGCCAAGGTCATCCTGTAATTTCAAACAGGTCTCCTGAACGCCCGGACGTCGATAGGTTTCAAGTGAAAAATCCCAAAGTGAAAAGTGCATATCGTCGCGCCTTAGTGGATCTATAAAATTGCAAATTGGGCGCATGCGTTGTTGCGCTCGGGCACGCTATCCCACATTCTGCTCCGGTACCACACACGCTTCAGGGAGAGGCCTTAGATGACCAAATTAACCGCCGAACAGATGATCGACTTGGTGGAAAAATCCTATTTTTATAATGTCGACAACAAGAATTTAGACTCCGCCGTCGACTGTTTTGCGGAAGGTGCGGAACTGACGGTACAAACTGCCCATGTAACGCATCGCGGGCACGACGAAATCCGCCGCATGTTTAATGATTTCATGCGCGATACGCCGGTGATTTATCATGGCGAATTTGGCCATGTCGTGGATGTCGACAAGCAACTGATCGCCTCCCAATTCCTCGCCCGCAATAACCTCTCGGACGGCAGTGTGGTATCGATGCGCAATTGCAATTTTTTTGTTTTGCGAGACGGTCGTTTTGCGAAAGTAACAATCTATATGAGCGGAGATAATCCCCTGGTTTAAGCCAGGTAGTTTATTCTGTTTAATGTGACGCAGGGTTAAGTCAACCGGGACAGCCCTGTTAACCGGACCTGGGTCTCGACAGTCGCAAGGATAATACACAGGTTTGCTTCCGACCGTCTTGACTACGCAAGCAGCACCTTCGTTAAACCTTAAACCCTGCGGATGAAAGGGATATCGGGTAGCGCGCTCGGTCTCGAAATGACCCCGTGAAACGCTCCTTCTTGTGGCATAAAGTGAGGCCGGAGGAGCGAAAACTGTCGCGCCACCATTTTTTGGTCGAATTTTTTGCCTATTTGGCTCAGCCGTGACTGAGATAACAAATTATTTACGAAATTTGATTCGTTAATGATGATTCCGGCGGACAACCAATGATGACAGGAGGTTCAATAATGCAACGTATCAACCGAGGTGATGTCGCGAGTAAGTACGCGTTCGATTGGCGGGATGAACCGGTCCTGCGGGTAACTCAGGACGAGACATTTCAGCTTGAGACCGACGATGCCCTGTCGGGTCTGATCGCAGACGACACCGACAATCCGCTTGTCCACGACTTTACCGGCGAGCACGTCGTTGAACTCCAAAAGGTATGGCCGCCAGCCTACAACCCGGTTGTTGGCCCTATTTTTATCGAAGGCTGCGAGCGAGGCGATACGCTCGCAGTTAAATTTGATTGGATCGATCCGTGGCGCTACGGCTTCTCAGGAATCCTTCCCGGCATAGGCCCGCTCGGTGATTCTCTCAAATGGGCTGAGTGCGCGGAACCTCATGTCCAAGTGATCGAGCATTTGCCGGGGCCAAGCGGTCACACGCGGGACGGCACTGGTAAATATTCGGACAATCTGACGTGGGATCTGATGCCGTTTTGTGGCACGCTGGCCTGTGCGCCCGAGCGAGAAGTCTTTACCTCACTTTTAGGTCAAGGCCCTTTCGGCGGAAATATAGATTGCCGCGATATACGTGCCGGCCACACGGTTTATCTAAACGCTTATCATGACGGCGGCTTGCTCTATGTTGGCGACATTCATGGCGGTCAGGGCGACACGGAGTTTACCGGAATCGCCGACGAAGTTCGAGCGACCGTTCAGTTGAGCGCAACCGTGATCAAGAATCGCCACGCACCTTGTGTCCGTATCGAGAAGCCTGACAGTGTGGTCGCGGTTGGTATCAACTTGCCGATGGAGCACGCGGTTTATGACGCATGCGAAAACATGATGCAGTGGCTGCGCGATGACTACGATATTAGCGGCAAGGATATGTACATCCGCATGTCGTGCGATCCCGCATTCCGGATCCGTACATACCAAATGGTGCGAGCCCTAACGATTCAACATGTTGTAGGGGCCGAGTACCCAAAGAGTCGGCTTTTTCCGGCACTCTAATGCGCAGTTTCGGCGGTATTGGGTCGATTGGAGAGGGTCGTCGGTGTAGGGCGGCACTGCTCTGCGAAAACCCGGAAGTTCCGAACGAAACGTCGTTGGTATCGGCTATTCGGGCTTCCCTGTGTTTCGTTAGGGGCGGCGATCTCGTCACCACCGTTAGCGGATCGGCGCCTTTGATTCCTCCGGACCCAAGGGCAGCCCGAGCAACAGGCGGCGACTACTTGCGATCTCACGTCGCTTTTGTAGATCGATGGTCGTGTCATGCGCTGATTCGAGTGTGCGCACTGCCCTCTCATACAAGGGAAGTGCGGCGGCGATGGCTACCGAAGGACGAATACGCTCGACCGTAAAATCCAATTTCTCCCTAGCCTGTTCTATCGTGTAGCGCCCGCTTCTAACCCAATCGACGGTCAGCCAATCCAATGTTTCTAAAAAGGAAAGAGAGTCCGCTGCTTGAACGAAGTCTGCATCCCACCCGCCACCAATTTCGTGGCGTAGAACAAGCCGCCGCACGCGCTGAATAAAGCCATTGTCCAATGCTGGCGAGCGATTGCGCAACCATTCTTCGACGAAGTCAGCTGAGCGCGTTGAATGAGCAAAGAGGTAGTCGGGATCGTCAAATCCGTTGCTAGGCGTGCTGGAAGGACCGCCTGGAAAATGTCGTTCGGAATCATGCACCAAAGCGGCAAACCGCACCTCTAGCGGCGCTTCGGGGCAGAGCTTCATCACCCACATTCTGGCGCAAAGCAGATGTTCGAGAGAATAAAATCCGTCGAGCCATTCGACTGCCGCCATTTCCATCGAAGAGAGGCCCGCGTTCGCATAGCCGCCGCCGTTTGGGTACATCATCGTTAAGGTCCCACACTGCTCTTGTTGCCCATAGCGTCCCGCGCGACGCGAGCGCTTTCTAGAGCGCGCCAGACGCTCTCAGGCGTGATCGGCAATCTTGAGAGTTCTACACCGAAGTCGATAAGCGCATCGCAAAGTGCGTTTGTCACCGCTGCTGCATAGGGAATTGTGCCAACCTCGCCCACGCCGCGTACTCCAAAGGTCGTGACCGGAGATGGAGTTTCTGTATGCATCAGGTCGATCTGCGGTACATCCGCTGCCGAGGGCACGAAATAGTCCATCATATTGCCGTTCAACAACTGGCCGGTATCGGAATCATAGAGTAGATCCTCCATAAGCGCCGCTCCCAAACTTTGCACCAGGCCACCGCGCACTTGGCCTTCGACCAATTGCGGATTAACCGCAATACCGCAGTCATGCGCCATGACAAACCGTTCGACCGTGAATTCGCCGTGATCAGGGTTGACGGATACTACTGCGGCTGCGGTGCCAAAGGAGAAAGTCGCATCGGTAGGCTCAAAATGCGAAGTGGCCTCCATACCCGGCGTCTCGTCATCTGGAATACCCTGGCCGATGATGGCACGTGAGAATATATCTGTGAGGGCTATGCTTCGGCCTGTATCTTGTCGCAGGCGCACGACTCGTCCGCTTATTTCGAGATCTCCTGGCGCGGTCTCTAACGCCGAGGCGGCGATGCGCAAAGTCTTGTCGTGCAGGATTTGCGCCGCCTCCTGGATCGCGCCTGCGGCAGCAATCAAGGTTCGCGACGCGAAGGCGCCGGTATTTAGCGGGGATGCTGCTGTGTCGCCGGCATGGATGTGGATCATCTCGTAATCAACTCCGAGGACGTGCGCACAAATCTGGGCAAACGCGGTCTCATTTCCTTGTCCAAACGTCGAAACACCGGTGTACAGGTCAATACTGCCCGAGCGGTTCGCACGTAATGTTACACTCTCATGCGCGCCAAACCGCGACCCTCGACCGGCCAAAAACCGCGCGCTGGCATAGCCGGTGCGTTCGACAAAGGAAGACAATCCGATACCAGTCAAGCAGCCATCTTCACGTGGCCGCCGGAGGGCAGACCGGTGCGCAGGATAATCGACAGCCTCGGCTGCCATGTGAAGGGTCCGCCGGTAATCGCCACTGTCATAGATCGCACCGCTTGGCGTCGTCCATGGCAGGTCCTCCGGACGAAGCATGTTTTTCTCTCTGATATCGAGTGGATCGATCCCTAGGCGGCGCGCAAGTCTGTCGATAAGCACTTCGCGGGCAAAGTTAACTTCGGGCTGGCCATAGCCGCGATAGGCACCAATCGGTGTTTTATTGGTGAGTGCCACGCGTCGTACCACCGTGGCGTCGGCGACTTTATAAGGTCCAGTGAAGACCACGCTTGAGAGCTGTGCCGAGCCGAACGACGAGTTCCAAGAGCCAAGGTCAGTGGTGTATAGGTTGGTTATGGCGGTGATCCGTCCGTCGTTCTGCGCACCGATGCAATAATCATGCACGGCCTCGCGCGCCTGATTGCTGGCACGGAAATATTCAAGACGATCTTCGATCCATTTTACCGGTCGACGTAATGCCATAGCGTGGAGCGCCGCCAACACGTCTTCCGGATAGATTGCAAGCTTCATCCCGAATCCACCGCCAACGTCTGAAGCAATAACTCGAATGCAGCCCTCGTCGAGGCGGAGAGATTCGGAGAGCTGTTGACGCAGAAGATGCGGCACCTGGGTGGAAGCGTAAACCAATAGCTCACGTGCTGCGGGGCGCCAGACCGCGACAATTCCGCGCCCCTCCATCGCGACCGCGGATACACGGTTTACCTGGAAGCGGCCCTCAACAACTACTTCGGCTTCGGCCATGTGGCGTTCCGGGTTACCGGCGCGGTTCTCACTGGAACTCAAAAGATTGGTGTCTAATTCATCTGGATGGAGAACACAGGCATCATCTGCCAGAGCACCCAGCGTATCGCTCACATGTGTCAGCGGCTCATAATCGATTTCAATTAGGTCCAATGCGTCTTCGGCGACAGCGCGACTAGTTGCGACGACGCTCACAACGGGCTCGCCCTCATGCAACGCCTGTTCCTGTGCCAGCGCGTAGTAGGGCAGATTAGGTGCGCCAGGCACTGGCCGTAAGACGGTCATGGGTTCGCTTAAAGCACGCACTTCTGGGCCGGTCAAAATATGCCTGACACCGTCCAACTTTTGCGCTGCAGAAATGTCGACTGCGCCGATAGAAGCACGGGGAAACGGGCAGCGGCCGACCGCCATCTCCAGCTGATGTGCCAACTGCACGTCATCCGTGAAACGTCCGTCACCTCGTAGCAGACGGTCATCTTCTTTGCGCGGCACGGCCGAGCCGATAAGGCTCTGGGATAGTTTACTCACTCCTCTATCTCCAGGGGCGCCGTCACACCGTCCGAATCATCGTTGAGGTAATCTTCGACCGCGAGGATGATGCTTTCGTAGCCCGTGCAACGACATAGTACGCCGCTTACCTCCTCGCGAATTTCTTGTCGCGATAACTTCCTGCCGTCTTCCTTGAGGCTGGTTGCCAGCATCAGAAATCCGGGGGTACAAAAGCCGCATTGCAGCGCATGGCGGCGTTTGAAAGCCTCCTGCAGAGAATTCAATTGATCATATTTGGCTAGAGATTCCACTGTTTGGACTGCGGCTCCATCAAGTTGAACGGCGAGAAGCAAACAGGATTTAATCGCAGCGCCGTCGAGAATAATGGTGCACATACCACAGACGCCCTGCTCACAACCGACATGGGTGCCGGTTAGTCCAAGACGATGCCGCAGAAAGTCGGCCGCGTGCATGCGCGCGGGAACTCGCGCGGCTACGGGCTCTCCGTTTATGCTAATATTTATGTCCTGTTCATTCGAGCTCAACTTTGTCTTTCCCTTGCGGCAACATGGTTTTGTTTTTTCGCTGTTGTCTCTAGAAGGACTCAAACTGAAATCTGCCAGAGAATTACCAGGCCGATGATGACCGCCGCAGCACTCAAAATAGCGGTAGCTTTGGTCCATGGATCACGCTGTGTTTGGGCCTTAATTGGAGGTGTGGGGTTACTAGCTGTAACGTTGGTCTTGTTTATGCCTGTCTTTGGTAGAGACTCCTCCTCTTTCCTGCCGGATATCATGCGTTCCAAATTGCTAGAAAATTCGGCCGTCACCTTGGCCACCTGTTTGTTTATTATCGAATTCCCAACCGTTCCCAGCACGCCGGCTAGCGCTGCTTCGCCCTCGACAAGTACGTCGGTCTCATCGCCCGAGGGCGTTAAAATGACCCTGTTCTGGGAGCGAAAATTTCCTGCTGCGCCGCGCACCGCTTTGCCGGTTGCGTTAAATTCGATACGCTCTTCATGGATTTGCTCGGTGATGCGGATCTTAGCCTCAAAGGTGGCCGACATGGGCCCCAATTTCTGGGTCGCGCGCACAGAATAACTATTGTCTTCAAGCGGCACCGCTTTTTCAAACCCAGGAATGCATTCGGCTACGCGTAGGGGTTGTTCGAAGAACAGCCAAACCTTGCTTAATGGCTCAGGTACGCGAAACTCTTGGTGAAATTTCATCTGTCTTCTTTCTCGGAACGCTATGTCAGGCCTGCGCCGAGGTGCGCAGGTCCTGGAGCACTTTGGTGAGGTAGTGAGGTACCAAGTGGGCACGGTACTCAGCCGATCCTCGGATGTCGCTGGGAGGATCGATTGCGGTGAGGGCAGTTTCGCAAGCCGCGGTAATTTCAGCATCCGTTAGTTGGCTGCCTTCCAACAACGCCATGCTTTCAAGCGCCAGCACTGGAGTGTCGTTGACCCCACCGAAGCCAATTCGAATTCCACCCCAGGTGCCGTCGGCTAAAACCGCGCCGGTGGCTGCCACTGAGAGAACGGCAAAATCATTGTGACGGCGGTATAATTCTCGGAAAGCGAAGTGAGGTGGGTGCTTAGGAAAACGAATTTCGGTCAATAATTCGTCTGGCGCGAGCGCCGCCGCATAGGCACCCTCATAGAAATCCTCGATAGCGACCACGCGTGGCCCGGACGTACTCGTCACGGTGATTTTAGCGCCCAATACTAAGCAGCCAAGCGGTATTTCACCAGTTGGATCCCCTTGCACGAGGGCGCCTCCGATGGTTCCGCGATTGCGTACCTGCCGATCGCCAATGAAACGCACCATTTTAGCCAGTAGCGGCAATCGCTCGGCCACCACTGGCGCGCGTTCGAGGGTGGCATAGCGGACTAGGGCGCCAACACGGGTCTCCTCACCGTCGGGCGCTAACACAGCAAGCTCGGACAGAGCATTGATGTCGATTAACGCAGCTGGCCGCCAGAGGCGCATATTTAGCATGGGAGCGAGACTTTGGCCGCCAGCCAGTACTCGGGCTCCGCCGTCATAATCCTCTAGATACTGAAGCGCTTCCGCCACGTTGGTTGCGCGATGATAGATGAAATCTGCAGCCTTCATGGCTGGCCCCCTTCAGAAGGTGGCTTTGCCACTCGGACACCTGATAGGCGCAGAAGCACATGATCTACCGGTGATTTAACGTCCGAGACGAGTCCCGAGCGTTCGCGCTGGCTCCACACCGTCTCCGGTCGGACTTGGAGAACTTTGGTATCGCCCTGTTGATCGATTGCCCATTCAATATCCTGCGATGCGCTCTGGCACTGCTCGATATGCTTTCCAAGCTTCGCCAGGTTCACGGCCTCTTTGTCTGAGATGCAGGCATTATCTTGGCACTCAGCTGCTAGTGGGATTAAGCCCACGGCGCCCGTCTTTGTATCAAACGCGTATTCTTTTAGTTGAGAGACGATCTGTCGTTTGATCACTTCGAAAGTCACCTTATCAATGGTAAAGTGGCTTGGAGCGATATCGCCCTTCACTACGCCTTCACCCAGGCCCCAGCAGGCCTCAATAGCCACCTTGGAAGGATCCCCATTTAGCGGGTCGAGGGTGAACATCACGCCGGCCGCGCGCGCCTCTACCATCTGCTGGATACCGGCACAGATGCCTACGTCTTGCCTGCTGCCTGCGTCCTCAACCACGCCGCGATAGGAAAGCGCGGCATCACCGAACATGCTCGCCCAACACATTCTAATATGATGTAGAACCGAATCAGCACCAAATATCCAGAGGTAGGTATCGTATTGACCGGCGAAGCTGGCGCCTGTCAGATCTTCCAGCTCGCCGCTTGATCGAACGGCTACCGGCACGTCTTTCTGGCCAACTCTTTCTTCCAATAATGCATAGTCGCGGCGGATTGCCGTTTCGAGGTCGCTCGGCAAGGGTTGGGACATGATTCTAGCCACCATATCTGACGCCTTGCTCTTGATATCTGCTGATGCCATTGAGTGCCCGGCAGCTAGTAAAGAGGCCGCTTCGGCCTCTAACCCGGCTTGGTCCATGAAGTGGTGGTAGGCAGCTGTGGATACGCCAAATCCTGGCGGTACAGAAAAACCGGCCGCTAACATTTTCGCAAGATTTGAGAATTTTCCGCCGAGTAGAGGATTCCCCGGTGCAAATTCGTGATCCAACCAAATAATGAAAGGGAGATCTGTCACCCGGGAGCCCGCTCTAGCACCCGCACCGTTCCTGCGTCACCGTCGACTTCAACCAGATCACCGGTTTGAATATTTGCGGTGGCGAAGCCGGTCCCTACTACCGACGGCAACCCGTATTCGCGCGAGATGATTGCAGAATGCGCCATGATGCCACCAACGTCTGAGACCGCCGCTGCGATCCGCGAGAAGACCGGTGCCCAGCTGGGCGCGACGATCCGACAAATCAATATTTCACTATCCTGAATTTGATAAAGGTCTTCAGAATCTTTGACGATCCGTGCCAGCCCTGTTGCTTTCCCGGACGCTGCGGGAACGCCTCGCAAAATATCGCCGTCTGCGGATGGGTTAACGCCCAGCCATTCTTCTACCGTTTCCTCGGTGATTCCCCACAGCATAATGGTTATCGGCTCCGTAATAACGCTCGGTGGCGTCCCCAGAGCCGGCGGCGGTGTCCATTTTGCCAATGCATCGCGCACCCCACGTCGCCGCTGGACTATCGGCCGCCAGTAAACCTCGCCTCTGGCCTGACTGCCCGTGGCCCAGCCAGTCAGCAAATCGTAAAGCGCATCATAAATCTCATGACGGTGGAGGAAGAATAAGTCCTCGCGGTCGTCAAAGAAATTGTGTGCGACGAAGACATCGGCGAGTTCGCGTACTTTTGACCAAAAATTCGAATGGTGCCAGTGCTCGACGAAAAAATTATGGTCTTCGACATAGGGGAAAACTTTGCAAGTGAGCCCCAGAAGGCCATCGAAAGCCTCGCGGTCCTGATCTGTTGGCAGTAGAGCGCGATACTCTTTAGTCACCTTGTCGCGCTTCTTAAGAAGACTTGCTAGTGGGCGGCTAATGTCCTCTCCGCGCTGAAGTAACTCAATATAATTGCGCATCGCCATCAGCGGCAGTCGTAGATCGTCGATCCAAACTGGGTCAGTGTGTGTGTAACCAACACCGGTGGAGAACCGAAACCATGGCTCCTTCGCTGCCTCAAATTTTTCCAACCATAGGCCTCCACCTTTGGCCGTGGCCATGGCTGCGAGCATCTCATCCGGTTGCTCATATTTGAGGACGACGTCAGCAACCTTCAACTCCATCGCCGCCGTCGCCAACCGACGTACTTCGTCGTCCGGTCGCAGCAGAAGATTGTCGATGCCACAGACCATTTGGGTAATAGTCGGGTCGGTAATTCCGGGGAAGGCTTGCTGGCAAAATTCACGGAACGTCAGGTAAGCGCCATATCCAAGATTCAGCATCTCAAAATGATAGGAGCCCATCTCCAGCATGTTCTCGATCAGCCTGTTATAGGAGCTGAGCAGATCGTGTGAGGAATAGATTCCACGATGACTGAATACGTTTTCCTCTGGTTCTATATCCGGAAGCGGCTGAAATTTTATCTTGTCCAGCCGTCCGATGCAGTCTTTGGCTTTCTCGGCCCACTCGCTATAAATTTCGTCCCAATTTTCAAAATAATGACCGGCGCGACGGGTAAAGTGTTCTTGACGTTTGGCGATTTGCTCGGGGTCCGTCACGCCATTGGGGCTGACGTAGATGTAACCGTTGATGAGACGCTGATCGATTCCCATGGCCACGGGAATAGGCCAGACTCTACTGGCCATCTGGCTGGCGGCGACCCACCAGTTCTCGGTCATAATTGTATCGAAAGGATAGAGCGGTTCGGGATTGTGCACGCCGTCGAAAAACCAGAACTTTCCTTCCTCCATCTCCCTTCGCTCTGGGCTGAGTAAATAATAATAGGGATAGAGCTCTTCCCAGCCTTCGGCGCCGACGGGGGTTTTTACATTGAACGGGTTAGGGAAGCTCTTATTTGAAGAGGACGACCCTTTGACCGCTGGATTGGTCATTTCGTCTAAGGATTTTTTGGCCATGTTCGGCGCCCCGGTTGTCGTTTGTATTGAGCCGGACGCCTTAGCGCCTTTGTCGGCTTTCGAATAACATCATTCAGGGTATCTGGCTTCAGCAAGGTTGGTATACCAAAATATCGATTCTACGAACTGAAATCATCGAGAACTGGTTAGGCATTCGCTCAATAGATGATGTCACATGTGATTTCTACTGCAATGGGGTTGATCTGATGGATATGAAAAGTTTGCAGAGAAAGATTGTGGCGTGCATGGCATTGCTGAGGCACCGATGTTGTACCTCTATTATAGCGGACCGACGACAGCGGCAGTGTTCAATATGGCAGTATCGCGTGCCAATGCCTATTACGCGTTCTACACGCGCTGTGTTTTTTTACCTGGCGCTACTAATGCTGAGTTGGCCGGGCGGTTGTTTGGCCTGCCCAAGCTCGCTGACTTCTGCCTAACCTCAGGTAATGGGCGTCGCAGCGTGTCAATCGGCGGTAGCTTTCAAGCAACCCTCGATTAACTACGCAGTACAGGCAGCTGAGGGGGCGCTATAAATAGCTTCTCAAATGTTGCGTTGAAAAGGCGCTTCACGCGCTAAGGAAAATTTCCCGAGCTAAAGTTTAGGCGACCCGCAGTGTCGGTTCTTCATTTTGCACCTGACCAGGAACTACCCAATGAGCCGCCGTTCTATTCTTGAGCATATCGCGGAACTGCTGCGTAGTCTTGGGAAGCAACTCGCCTGAACCCCAATCGACGATCACACCGTACTGGCGGATGAGATCAAATTTATCGAGTTCTTTACTACGATACCGGGCGGCGACGGACTCACCGTCCTCTTCCAACCAGGCGTGACGATTTTCACCGATAAATTTCCGCATCTCGGTTGTCGCGGCCTCGTCTACTTCATACTCGGCGAGGTCTACATCTACTTCACGGACGACGACGCCATAGTCTTTTGCAGCGCGTTCAATCGAAACATATCCCTCTCGCACATCGACACAGACATCTTCAGTGCTGCGCTCAAGCGGATCACCCAACCCGCCACCACCAGCCGACGGCCGTGTCAAAACGTCACCGGATTCGACTGGGACGCCGGAAAAGAGTGACCCGAGATAACGCTCACCCTGGGTTCCTGGATTGACCCAAACGCCGTGCGGGATGGATGGCAACCCGCCCCAAAGCCCCCAAGTAACAGAGCGTTCTCGATCACAGCAATAAGACACCACGGAGCGTTCTGCCTTGGTCAACGTCACGCCTTTTTCGACGCCCATGCCACCGCGAGAAGAGCCGGGGCCGCCAGAATCTACAATCAGTTCATGTTCGGTGGTAACCACAGGCGCGAGACGTTCCTGGCCCTCGAACGGCTGAGTTCCCAACTGGACTCCGAACACTGGCCCCGATGCAGCCCAACCATCACGCCCGTTGCGGGCCCCCCAACCGCCTACCATCCAGTCATACCACATAAAGTATGGGCGATCTTCCTTGCGGCCGTCGCGCCCACCGATGAGTAGATATTCAAGATTAAACGTGCAGGCCATTGCCCGCTCCGGCAAAATTTCTGCCCATAATTCGAATACGGAATTCATTATTTTTTCGAACGGACCCGAGCAGAAACCTGCAACCGGCGTCGGCCAATCGGCGTTGACCACGGACCCTACCGGCCCGAGATCCACTGTGACCACGCGATAAAAACCAGAGTTAAGTGGGATGTCAGGCGACTGCATCTTTGTACCCGCGACAATAGCCGCAAACGCGCCGCCATAGCAGCAATTGAGGAAAGTTGAGATAGTTTTGGGGTGCGATTTCGACAGATCATAATGCACGCCATCGCCTTTGATCGTCATCTTAATGCGAATTGGAATTAAGCCCTCACCCATCACCGGATCAACATCAATATAGTCTTCGGTTTCCCACACACCGTCAGGAAGTTTTGCAATTCTACGGCGTGTTAATGTCTCGACGTAATCTTGCACTTCGCTAAACGATGTTTGGATAACACCAACGCCGTATTTGTCGCACAAGCGGCAGATTTCCTTCTCCGCCAGATTACACGCCTCTGCCTGAGCCTGCAGATCACCAATAATATCATCGGGTGCGCGTGTATTGTTGGCGATAAGCTCGGCGACGTCGGACAAGTATGTGCCCTTGCTATAGACCCGCACCGGTGTGATGCGTAGGCCCTCGGCCATGTGATCAAGTGCGTTCACGTTAAATGAGCCTGGCACCGCACCGCCAACATCGGCCCAGTGGCCATTCGCTTGCGCAAAACCGAGGTGGGTGCCCTTGTAGAAAATTGGTCGCACGATACGGGTATCATTAAAATGTGTGCCGCCCTGATACACATCGTTCACTACAAACGTATCGCCCGGATGAATATCATCCCCAAATTTATTGATTACGGCTTGCGCGGTGTAATGCAAGGTGCCGACATGGGCTGCAATATCGCCGCTGCCCTGCATGACGGTGTTGCCTTCGGTATCGCAAATCGCCGACGAAAAATCACGCGACCAGATTACAAACGAATAACAGGTTCGAAAAATTTGCTCCGCCATTTGATCGACGATGTTGACGTAGGCATTTTTCAATACCTCGAAGGTCACTGGATCGAGTGTATAACCGTCCTTGTTCGCGCTCATTATCAAGTTCTCCTAAGCTTTAGCGATACGTTGGCGTTGGCTGTCGGCCGCATGTCGGTGCGCTCAGCCTTGCGCCAATGGTACGTCGATGACGATGGTTAGTGACGGGTCGACCTTTGCCTTCAATCCAGGCGGTACGAGGATGGTCGAATCGAGCTGTTCGATTATTGCCGGGCCATCTATGACCGCGCCTGCTTTCAGCTTATCACGGTCATAGATCGGGGTCATGATTGCCTTTGGATCTTCATCAAACACAACATCTCGTTTGGTGAAAGGCTCTGGGGACGAGCGAACGCGCTCGTGCTGGGCAAACTCCGCTTTGGGTGTTTTGCCGGTCGCATTGACGGTGAGACGGTAAACCTCCACCGGCGCGTCGAGGCGAGAATAATTATGCTCACGTCCATGTTCTTTATGGAAGAGCGCGACGGCGGCATCTAGCGAGGTAACATTTTCTCCCACTTCAATCGACATCGCGCGCCATTGTCCAAGATACCGCATATCGATATTACGCTGAAAGGACATTAGTTCATTAGGTACGCCTTCATGTAGAAGATGCTGGCGGCCTTCTTCTTCCAACTCCTGAAACGCCGTTTCGACATCGGAAGGGTTAACGTCTTCCACCGCGCTGAGATACATCCGCGAAATATCATGCTTGATATCTACCAGCAGGCAGCCCAGCGCTGATGTCACGCCCGGCGCTGGTGGCACCAACACCGTCGGGATCGAAAGATCGCGGGCCAGTGCTACACCGTGAAGAGGTCCCGCGCCCCCGAAGGTCACCAAGACAAAATCTCGTGGATCGTAGCCACGCCCGATCGACACCAACCGTACCGCATCCGCCATGTTCGCATTTGCTACTTTTAAAATGGAAACCGCAGCTTCTTCCAGTGAAAGTCCGAGAGGTTGTGCGACAGCGCGCCTGATGGCTTCTTCGGACAAGGACTTGTTAAGTTGCACTGCACCTCCTGCCAACTGGTCGCTAAGGCGGCCAATGACCACATTCGCATCGCAATTGGTTGGATTGGTACCCCCACGCCCATAGCAGGCTGGTCCTGGCGATGAGCCAGCTGATTGCGGTCCATTGCGCAGCGAATTGGCTTCGTCCAGCCAGGCGAGCGAGCCACCGCCCGCGCCGATCGTCAGAACTTCAATGCTGGGAAAGCAAATTGGATAGCCATATTCGATATACCAGTTGGTCGTTATCCTCAGATTTCCGCGGTCGCAGAGAGATACATCCGTGCTGGTTCCGCCCATATCGAGGCTGATCGAATTCTCGTAGCCCGCCACCTGGGCGACAAAGCGACTTGCGATGGCGCCTGCCGCAATGCCCGACGCCGCGAGGCGCGCTGGAAATTTAGCAGCGCCCTTTCCTGTCATCACGCCGCCGCCAGAATGAAGCAACAGGACATCTTCAGTATAGCCACCGGCAGCCATGCGCTCGCCCAGCTGCCCGACATATTCTCCCACGACGGGGGCAAGAACCGCGTTGGCAACAGTTGTCGAAAAGCGCTCATGCTCAAAAATTTCGGGCATAATTTCACTCGACAACGAAATATTTGCTTCGGGTAATTCTTCGGTCAGGATATCGCGCATCCGCTCCTCATTTACCGGGCTGGCGAAGGCATTGGCAAAACAAATGGCGATGGTGTTGACGCCGCGTTTACGGATGATTCGTGCGAGCTCGCGCGCTTCAGCTTCATCCACCGGCTCGATGACCTCACCGGCATAGTCGATACGCTCAGAAACAACGAGCCGGTTACGGCGCGGAATATAGGGCGGCGCCATTTCCTTGTACGTATCCCACAAATCGTCGCGTGTGCCGCGCCGAATTTCGATCACGTCCCGGAAGCCCTTGGTTGTGACCATGATTGCCGGCGGAAAATTACGAGTGATCAGTGCGTTGGTCGACAGGGTGGTGCCATGTGAAAAAAGGACCACGTCCTTCAAATCCACACCCGCAGCTTCGATTCCAGCCAGCACGCCGTCAATTGGGTCCTTGGTGGTAGGAGTTTTTGCGACGTGAATTTCACCCGACGTTTCGTCGAGAACACAGACATCTGTGAAGGTACCACCGACGTCGCACGCGACACGAACCGCCGCATTGGAACTCTCGCTCATTACTCTTTTTCCTTCATGATTGTTGACCTCAGCGAAACATGCCGGTCCGTTGCGTGTACTCCTAGCGAATCTTGCCGCTCGTAGATTGCATTTTCTCGTGTCATCTTTCTAGCGGCCTGTTCAGATAACAAGAATTTAAGCTAACCACTTAAGAAATTTGGCATCCACAGGGGGAGGCTAAACTTCTTTATAACGAGGGTCTTGGCAATGAAATAGGAACAGTTTGTCCAGCTATTTGCAGAAAACATGTTAAATCAAGCGTTTATGGGTGAAGGTGGCGTACCCAGGGAAGGGTAAACTTGTTTATATTGAGGTGCGGGCAATGAAACAAGAACGGAATAGCCAACAAATTGATGTTGCGATAGTCGGATATTTGAAAAAATGTATTAAATCAATTGGTTAGGGTGAGGTTTGGAGTCTCTACGTGAGGCTAAACTTGTTTGTTTTGAAGCGTTGGCAATGAGACAAGAACGGAATAGACAACTATTTACAGAAAGCAATTTGGATCAAGTAGTTAAATTGAGAAGTGGCGTCCCCAGGGGGACTCGAACCCCCGTTTTCGGCGTGAGAGGCCGATGTCCTGGGCCACTAGACGATGGGGACGTTGGCGTCGTTAAGGCTCACCCATAGCTTGCGAGGGCTGCAAAAGCAATAAAGTAGAGCAGCGCGGCGCAGCTCGCGGACAGACGCTAATTCGCACTTTTTTGCCAAAAACTAGGTAAGTTTGTGCTCGAACCCGATTGCCGAGGCGGCGCATTTGCGGGCCGCCATCGTGATTGTATCGCTGGAGGGCGCTTCGAAATGTGGCTTACGATCTATGGCGCCGCGTTCAGCGGCTGGCTATTGTCGATTGCCGTGCCGATGGTGTGGCAGGTTGCCTTTGAATTGGCGCTAGACGCGAGAACACGTCGTTATCAGGTGCATACGATTCTCTCTCCACGGAATGGACCCTGGAAGTCCCGTACTTCGAAAGCGATCCGACCTAACCGAGGCGGTAGAATTTGATGGCGTTGTCGTGGAACAACGCGCGTTGTTCGTCGACGCCGTAGTCGCCCACGATTTCCTTGAATGCATCATAGATTTCGCGCGCCGAACCGTGAAGCGAGGCGACCGGAAAGTCGCTGGCGAACATACAGCGCTCAACACCGAACCACTCGATGGTCCTGCGCACGAAGGGGCGAAAACTGTCTACCGTCCAGTCATGGTCGTAAGCACAGAGATCGGAAATTTTTACCGCGACATTTTCCGCTGCGGCGAGCGCCTGCATGCCGCTCTGCCAGCGTTTCAAGCCAGTTTCATCGCGGTCCACCGGGCTGCCGGTATGGTTGAGAATGATCTGCGTATCCGGGAAGGCGCGGGCCAGCGCCAGCGCATCGGGCAATTGCGTCGGGAACAACATTAAATCGAAAGAAAGCCCATACTTCGCCAACAGCCCAAAGCCGGCACGCCATGCTGGGTCTGCCATGAGGTCTGGCCGAGTGGTGAAGTTAAAGGCTGGGTTCTTGTGCCAGCTCACTATTTGACGAATGCCGCGCACATTGGCGAATGCGGCCTGCTCTTGAAGATGTTTCTCAAGCCCTGCCTCCTCGAGTGCAGCGCTGGCGACGATGCCATGAGGAAAACCGTGTTGGTCTGCCATCTGCTGTAACCAGCGCGTCTCGGCAGTGGGGTCGCCGATGGTATGCGCCGCTGTAATATGCACCGATTTGACAAGGCGAACCTCGGCCATGTCGGCGAGATACACCGGCAACAAATAATTTTTCGCCAGCGGCGCTGGGTCACCGAACACCATTTCCTTGGGTCGGTCCGTGGTCAACCAGGAATACCAGCCGAATTCCAGGTCCCACAAATGATGGTGCGCATCGATAATATCGCCGTCATACATCCGGTTAAGTCTTTCGCCCTGATCCGCCATGCTGCGCAACTTTTCGCCACGACGGTTATCATCATACGCGGTTACGTCGTCTGGCCCAAACAGGCGGAGATCTTCAGCGTTCTAGCCGGTGCGAGTTCTACGTCTGTGATGCGATCAGGTTAAGACGAGACGCAAAGCCTACGCCATGTTGGCAGCAGCAGAGCGCTCATTATCACGTTCCTGCTGGGCACATGCATGCATTGTCTTTTGCAGCTTCTCGAAGGCGCGCGCCTCGATCTGGCGCACCCGTTCGCGCGAGATGCCGTAAACTTTACTCAGCTCCTCCAGTGTTGCGGGCTCCTCCTTGAGCCGGCGTTCGCTCAGAATATGTTTTTCGCGCTCGTTTAGCACGTCCATCGCGCGCACCAATTGGGTGCTGCGATGTGCCAACTCGTCGCTCTCCAGAACCGAGCTCTCTTGGTCAGTTTCCGGGTCTTCAAGCCAATCCTGCCATTCGCCGCCGCCCTCTTCGCGCACTGGCGCATTGAGCGATTGGTCCGGCCCCAGCATCCGCCCGTTCATCGAGATCACGTCGCGTTCCGGCACATTGAGGGCCGCAGCGATATATTCCACATTCTCTGGCGAAAGGTCGCCGTCATCTATGGCTGCCAACTGGCCTTTGATTTTGCGCAAATTGAAAAACAATTTTTTCTGTGCCGCCGTGGTGCCCATTTTCACCAGCGACCAAGAGTGTAGAACATATTCCTGGATCGACGCACGAATCCACCACATCGCGTAGGTCGCAAGGCGGAATCCACGGTCTGGGTCAAAGCGTTTAACCGCCTGCATCAGGCCGACATTGCCTTCGGATATCAATTCGCTTACGGGCAGGCCATAGCCGCGGTAACCCATTGCTATTTTCGCGACGAGGCGTAGATGGCTGGTTACCAAGCGATGGGCTGCTTCGGAATCCTCATGCTCGCGCCAGCGCTTGGCCAGCATGAATTCTTCATTTGGTTCGAGCATCGGAAATTGGCGGATCTCGCGTAAATATTGCGAGACGCCATTTTGGTCACGAATTGTAGGGTAATTCGCTGCCATGATTCTATCCTCTTTCCAATCGCCTTTTCGTTTCACAGTCTCATCAAAGTGGCGGAAATTGCCATATCACTAGGATCAACAGAGTCAACTATAACACCTAAATTGCGTCTTAAATGTGACGCTCATGACAAACTAGCTGCTATCACCTTCTTACTAATGGTTCATATAGTAATTAGTTAATTAGTTATCAAGGGGTTGAGATGTCGTTAGTGGGAGGTTGTTATCGTGTCTCACGCCAAGCTGCTTGTGCGCACGAAAGTGCACCAGACACCCGGATGCTCTGCCCCGATATGCCGCAAAACCAATGTGCAACTATGTTTGTGTGCACTTCTCCTATTCAGTACCTGTTGCCTGGGAGGCTGGTTTGGGCGAGTCTTAGACTGTGTCCAAGGCCCCTGTATAGAGAGGAAATAGCCGCAATGACCATCGATCTCAATTGTGATATGGGCGAAGCCTACGGTATCTATAAATGCGGAGATGACGCTGGCATCATGCCGCTGATTTCGGTCGCCAACGTCGCTTGCGGCTTTCACGCGTCCGACCCATCGGTGATGCGCCAAACCGTGCGCCTGGCCAAGCAGCACGGCGTGAGGGTCGGTGCCCATCCATCTTACCCTGACCGTGACGGATTTGGCCGCCGCCGGATGGAAATGGAAGCGGAGGAACTTACCGCCTGCATCATCTATCAGGTCGGCGCGCTTAAAGGCTTTCTCGACGCTGAGGGTATGGCGCTCAATCATATCAAACCGCATGGCGCGCTGTATGGCACCGCATGGCGCGATGAAAATGTTGCGCGCGCGATTGCCCGTGCCGCGAATGCCTTCGCCGTGCCGTTGATGGCAATGTCGGGAACCGGCATGGGCAACTGGTATCAGGATGAAGGTGTTGATGTGATCTGGGAAACTTATATAGATCTTGAGTATAACGATGACGGTGAGATCGTCATCACCCGCCAACATAAACCCGTATCGGTTGAAGCGGCGGCGGCCCAGGCGCTGCGCTCGGCGCGCGACGGACAAGTACAAACAATGAGCGGAAAACTTCTGGATGTGAAATGCGAAACAATTTGCGTCCATTCTGATACGCCGGGGGCCGTTGAGATTGCCTGGGCGGTCAAGAATGCTTTGGCAAGCGTTGCCTAGTGTATGATCGTGCAGGTTGGGCAGAGTGGCCCCTTCAATAAGTTCTTTGAAATAGCCCAACCACGATCAAACTTTTGTGTTTGAGAGGCGGGTGGCTGACGACGTCCAGACGCTTCGGAAAGGAACCCCTGCGTACGCGGCTCCCGCCCAGGATATGCGCTTTCAGAAATATGCCGAAGTGTTTGTTATGCAGTGTTCGAGGGGGCCGCTGTGGGGCACCGTGGCCAATATAACGGCCGAATTATGCAGGCCCATTAGGCGCGGCGCACCATGCTGGGATATGAAACCGGTGATCTCACCGGCAAGAACTTCGCACGGACAACCTGTCCAGTTGATATGAAAGCAGAAATTTTGCCGCATGGCGATCGCTAGTGAGAATCCTATTGCCGGCTTGGAAACGCTAACTGACGAGGGACAGCGTGGTGATTTAGGCTCAGGTAACGGTGACACTAATTGTCAGCGCGGATGGCGGGTTTTTATGTATTTGCCGGCAGCGGTTAAAGATACTACTGCGCGCCGTGAAGCAGAGTTCGCGCGTCAAAGTAGTGAATTGCAGCTGGCAGACGCTTGTCGTAGCAACAATATTGGCTCCTGGGACCGCTATCTCGCGACAGACGAGGAAATTTGGTCGGCCCATCAGTGTCAAATTATGGCTACGACGAGCAAGCATTCAAGGTGACGCGCCATAGATTTATTGAATTCGTTCACGCCGAGGATGCGGCGCGGGTGCAGGTGGAGAGTGATAGCGGGTTCGACCTGTCGTTGATCCATATCGCCCTGGCAGTCGGTATGGATGGCATGAAAATGTCGCTCAGGATGCGTGAGCTATTCCCCGACTAAAGTATCTACATATGACCGGCTATTCTGGCGATGCGCCACAGTATCAAGTCTTGCGGGCTCAAAGTGAGATCCATCTGGCCATGCCCTTTCGAAAGATTGAGCTTTCAGCAGTCTCTGGGAATGCCTTGCGAGACAGTTCATCCGATTGACCTGAAGACTAGTTTGCCGGCAAGCGAGCCAGCCCGGCGCTTGAGAGCATCAACAAAGTATGTAAATACTTCGCTCGCCATGGATGAGACCACAAACAAAGCCCTCTTGCCGGAGGGTATCCAGGATCTATTGCCGCCCGATGCGGCCAGCGAGGCTGCGCTTAGCGCGCGCCTGCTCGCGTGTTTTCATAGCCACGGCTATGAGCGGGTAAAGCCGCCCTTCATAGAATTCGAGGATAGCTTGTTGAGCGGTACCGGTGCTGGCCTGTCAGAGAGCAGTTTTCGCCTCATGGACCCGGTGTCTCGCCGCATGATGGCGCTTCGCAGCGATATGACACCGCAAGTCGCGCGCATCGCAGGGACGCGTCTAGCGCGGGCGCCGCGACCACTTAGGCTCAGCTATAGCGGCGATATCCTGCGCGTGCTGGGTAGCGAACTAAGGTCTGAGCGTCAATTCGCCCAAGTCGGCTTAGAACTGATTGGCGCGTCCTCGCTGCACGCCGATGCTGAGATCATATTGCTGGCTGTTGAAGGGCTGGCAGCGTTGGGCCTGAAAAACCTAACGGTTGACCTTTGTGCTCCGACACTGGTGATGGCGATTCTCAACGGATTGGACTTGTCGGAGGAAGCATACACGGCGCTGCGCGGCGCCCTTGATCGCAAGGATGACTCCGACATTGCCACGCTGGCCGGCAACGCGGAACAGGTCCTGAAGGGCCTGCTCGCGGCGACCGGGAACGCCCGCCCGGCACTGGCGGCCTTGTCGCGGCTTGATCTTCCCGAAGCTGCGGAGCGCGCGGCTGGCGAGTTGTGCCAAGTCGCCGACCTAGTGCTCGCGGCGGTTCCGGACCTGAGTGTGACAATCGATCCGGTCGAGCGCCGCGGATTCGAATATCAGACCGGCGTGTGCTTCACCTTGTTTGTTCAGGGTGTGCGCGGAGAACTCGGCCGCGGCGGGCGCTACCCGCTGGCCACGAATGGTGCGCCCGGCGAAGATGCCGCAGGTTGCACGCTCTATATGGATTCTCTGTTGCGTGGTGTGCCCCGCGGAGAAGCGCCGAAACGCATCTTTCTTCCCTATGGAACGCGGCCCTCAGAAGCTGCCGAACTGCGGGCCAATGGGTGGATTGCGGTTGCGGCGCTTTTGCCATCAAGCGATGATAGCGCTGAGGCGCGCCGCCTAGGTTGCAGCCATTTTTACGCGAAAAGCGGCATCGCTACCGTTCAACTTGAGGAATAGAAATTTATGTCGAATGTTGCGGTCGTCGGCGCTCAGTGGGGCGACGAAGGCAAGGGCAAGATTGTTGATTGGCTTTCTGAACGGGCCGATGTGGTGGTGCGATTTCAGGGCGGCCACAATGCCGGTCACACCTTGGTTATTGACGGCAAGGTGTTTAAATTAAGTCTGCTGCCGTCCGGCGTTGTACGTGGCGGCAAGCTTTCCGTTATCGGTAATGGTGTGGTGGTGGACCCCTGGGCGCTGAAACGGGAAATCAAGGAAATCTCCGCCAAGGGTGTGGAGATTACGCCGGAAAACCTCCTTATCGCCGAAAATGCCTGCCTTATTTTACCTCTGCACCGCGAGTTGGATCAAGCACGCGAAAAAGCGCGAGGTGGCCAAACCATAGGCACCACCGGGCGCGGCATTGGTCCTGCATATGAGGACAAGGTGGGGCGGCGCGCGATAAGGATGTGTGATCTGAGTTCCTTGGCGGCCCTCGACGCCCGTATGGACGAGTTGCTTCTGCATCACAATGCGTTACGCCGAGGATTTGGTATGGGTGACGTTGATGAATTGGCTCTAAGGGTCGAATTGGGCGAGGTGGCGACCCATATCCTGCAATATTCGGGTGCCGTATGGTGCCGCCTCGACATCGAGCGGCGATCTGGCAAGCGTATCCTGTTCGAAGGCGCGCAGGGCGCCATGCTCGATATTGATCACGGCACATACCCCTACGTCACATCTTCCAACACCGTGGCCGGGCAGGCGGCGGCAGGAAGCGGCATGGGGCCGGGCACGATCGGCTATGTTCTTGGCATCACCAAAGCCTACACCACCCGGGTCGGTTCAGGCCCGTTTCCGACCGAACTGAAAGATGCGGTAGGGCAGAGCCTCGGTGAGCGAGGCCATGAGTTTGGCACTGTTACCGGTCGGCGGCGGCGCTGTGGATGGTTCGATGCGGTCATGGTGCGCCAGGCGGTCAAAATTAGCGGCATTAGGGGTATCGCGCTAACCAAGCTGGATGTGCTCGATGGCATGGATGCGCTTAAGGTCTGCACCGCCTACAAGCTTAATGGCCAGGAGATTGATCATTTGCCGGCGCAGACAGCGCAACAGTCCGAAGCTGAACCGGTTTATGAGAGTTTCGACGGTTGGCAGCAAAGCACTCAGGGCGCGCGCTCCTGGGCAGAACTGCCGGCCAACGCGGTAAAATATATTCGCCGCATCGAGGAACTTATCGAGGCGCCGGTGGCACTTCTGTCCACTAGCCCCGAGCGCGACGACACGATCTTGGTCCAGGATCCCTTCGCTGATTGAGCGCAGACTCGGCGCGGCAGAAGTCTTTAATACTGCAGCGTCTTAATTCGTGGGATTAAAATCCGATGGTTGGAGAGAGCAGTATAGTCGCCGATGCCGAATCTAGCGGGCCTTTGACGGGCTTTAGGGTTGTTGACTTGACCACTATGATCTCGGGCCCGTTCGCGACCATGATGCTCGGCGATCAGGGCGCTGATGTGATTAAGGTTGAGGCATTCAGCGGGGACTATGTGCGCGCCGGTGGCCATCGCTCGGGCGGGCTCTCGGCGAGTTTTCTCAACAATAATCGGAACAAGCGATCGATCGCCATCAATCTGAAGAACCCCGAGGGGCGCGATATGCTATTGCGTCTTGCTGCAAGCGCTGATGTTTTTATTCAAAACTTTCGGCCCGGTGTGGTTGAGCGCTTGGGGGTAGGTGAAGAGGATATCCGCGAGGTGCGACCCGATATCGTCTATGTCTCGCTTAACGGTTTTGGCGAAAGCGGGCCATATGCCGCCAAGCCGGTCTATGATCCGATTATCCAGGCGGTATCAGGGCTGGCCTCTGTTCAGGGTGGCTCGGACGACAATCCACCGCGCCTGGTGCGGACGATCCTGCCCGATAAACTGACCGCCGTCACGGCTTCTCAGGCGATCACCGCGGCCCTTTTGGCTCGGGAGCGCAGTGGCCAAGGCCAACATGTCCGCCTCTCCATGCTCGATGCCGTGGTGGCTTTTCTGTGGTCTTCCGATATGGGCGGCCAAACTTTTGTGGATATGCCGGTGAGCGCCCAGCGCGCCGCCAGTTTTATCGATCTAATTTACAGTACCCTTGACGGCCATATCAGCGTTGCGGTGATGAGTAACCGCGAATGGCATGCGCTTACCCAAGCACTAAAACGGCCAGACTGGTTGGACGACCCCCGCTTTGCTACACCGGCGTTACGCGATCAAAATATCAATGCTCGCCTCTCGCTTATCCAGGATGAGTTAAAAGCCCGCACCAGCGCCGACTGGCTGGAGCGCTTGGAGGCGGAGGGCGTACCATGCGCACCCGTGCTGACACGAAATGAGCTCATCGAACATCAACAGGTGTTGGCGAGCAACATTCTCGTCGAGAGCGACCATCCTCATGCCGGGCGCTTGCGTCAGGCTCGCCCGGCCGCGCGCTTCGATTTAACGCTGACGAGCATCCGCAGGGGTGCGCCGCTGCTAGGCGAACACACGGATGAAATACTCGACGAAATAGGTGTCGATACCGATCACATCGCCGCGCTTCGAGCTGCCGGTGTGATAGAAGGTTAATTGTGTTTATAGAGCTGACGCGGAAGTGGGATAGAGAAATCCTGAGTAGGAAGAATAAACTGCGACGGCGCATCCACCTGAAACAAAGTACTCTAATTGCTCCAAAAAATTTCGGCTGAGCCATCTGGCGCTCGCCCTAAATGATGCGGTGATGTGCCTTGACCGAACTGAATACCTTGAGCGTCAGCATGTTTGTACGAGCGATATCGTCTTCGCAGTGCCGCCAGCCAATCAATGCACCGCTCTGTAATTCCATTGCTCTCGACGAATCGCTTTGAGGCGCACCACCAGTGCCTCATCCGCGGTATAGTTGTTGGGCGAATTAACAACTCGAATATTCTAGGATATGTAGGCTCGAATGAGACATTTGGAGGAACAAACAATTAAGTCCTATTAAACTAACGGCGACGGCGCTATTTCCGTCCGGTCGCCAAAAGGTGCTGCATGTCAGTCGGTGGCTCGCTTGTGAACTCGAGATATGCGGCGCTCAACGGATGCTTGAACGCCAAGCGGTAGGCATGAAGCGCCTGGCGCTGCCATCCTTCCAGAGCGCTGGCGACTCTTGGCGGCAGCGCATTGGCGGAGGCGCGCCGCCGGCCGCCATACAGCGGGTCGCCCACCACCGTATGTCCGCGCGCGGCCAAATGGACACGTATCTGATGCGTGCGCCCAGTTTCGAGGCGGCATTCTACTAGGCTCCAGAAGTTATTGGCTAAATGTTCGCGCACTTTGTAGTGGGTGCGGGCCACGCGCCCACCGCGGGTCACGATCGCCATTTTTTTACGGTTTTTGGGGCTGCGGCCGATATTGCCGTCGATCGTGCCGGCGGCTGGCGCCGGCGATCCCCATACTAGAGCGAGATAGGCGCGCTCCAAATTATGTGTTGCGAATAAGCTGCTAAGCCCGGCATGTGCGGAATCATTCTTGGCCACCACAAGAAGGCCGCTGGTGTCTTTGTCGAGCCGGTGCACGATGCCGGGCCGGCGCACGCCGCCTATACCGGACAGGCTAGCGCCACAATGGGCGACCAAGGCATTGACCAATGTTTTGTCGGGATTGCCGGGTGCCGGATGCACCACCAGCCCAGCCGGCTTATCGACCACGATCAGGTCTTCATCCTCATAGTGGATGTCGAGCGCCATCGCCTGCGGCTCCGGGGTCATTACGCTGCTGGCTTCCGGGACCGTTAGTTCGATCTCTGTCTCGGGTTTGACCCGGTATGCCGGCTCAGCTATCGTCTCGCCGCCGACGCGCACATGGCCACTTTCGATCAATCCTTTGAGGCGCGTGCGTGAGATATCGGGCAGCTTGGCTGCTAAAAATTTATCGAGCCGCGCGCGCTCGTCTCCGGCGCGCAGGTTGTATAAGGTTTCTCCCACATTCGGCATGGCCGATTTCACCATAGCAAGCCGGTTGAACTCAAATGATTCCCATTTCAATTCTCAGAATCGCCGTCATTGTTATGGGCGTTTTGATCGTTGCCGGCCTGGTAGTGATTGGTGTTAAGATTCTGCAAAAATCCAAGGAAGCAGCGAAATCCTTCAACGCCGAGGTGGTGGACATACCGGTGGACGAAGCCAAGCCAACTGCGGTGATGGCGGCAACGCCGTTTCACGTTAGCATTGAACAACTCGGGCTTGAGTCAGAGGCACGCCTTCTTAGCATTGACGTTGAAGGCGGCCGGCTGGTGCTCCACATCCAGAACGGCGTGGCGGAAGGGCGCGTGCTGATTGTTGATATCAACAGTGGAGCAGTGCTCGGTGAGATTGCCCTGCCGCCACCACTTCAATAAAAGGTTTAATTCCAGGCGCCATGCTGTTGCTCAAGCCTGACGATTTAAAAAAGATCGCCGATCACGCTGAGGCAGATTATCCAAGAGAATCTTGCGGCCTGCTGGTAGGCTATCAGCGGGCCGATGGGCACATAGAAGTGACCCAGGTGGCTGCGAGCAAAAATATGACTGTGCTGGGTCGCAACGACCGATTTGAGGTCGACCCCAAATTGCGCCTTCGGTTGATGCGCCAAGCGCGTGATACCTCGCGCGGTATCATCGGCCATTATCATTCTCATCCGGATGGAAACGCGCGGCCGTCCCCCACTGATTTTTCGATGGCGTGGGAGCCTGACCTGGTGTGGTTGGTAACCGCTGTCGTCGCTGGTCAGGCGGTGCAATCGACAGCGCATCGGCTGTCTGAAGGCGGCACTCGTTTCAACGATATAGGGCTCGACTGCTTGCCCACCGGCAACGAGATTTAAGGAATAGAGATATGGATTTTCGCAGCGATAACGTGGCAAGTGTGGCCGAGGAAATCATGGCTGCCATCGCCTCCGCCAATACTGGTACGGCGGCCGGGTATGGCGATGACGACATCAGTCAGGGCCTGCATCCGGCTTACTCAGAACTGTTCGAAACCGAAGTGCGCGTCTTTCCAGTACTTACCGGTACAATTGCCAATGCGCTCTCAGCTTCTGTGCTGAGTCCTCCTTGGGGCGCCATATATGCCGAAGCTGATTCACATATTGCTCAGGATGAATGCGGCGCGCCCGAATTATTCACTGGTGGCGCCAAATTAATTGCGCTCGAAGGCCGGAATGGCAAGATTCCGCCGGAGGTGCTGCGCCGACGCTTGGCTACCTCGGGTAAAGGCTTTGTCCACGCTGCGCAGCCGGCAGCGTTCAGCGTTACCCAGACCAGCGAGGCAGGCGCCGTCTATAGTGCTGAGGAAATCGCCGAGTTGAGTGCCATCGCCAAAGGTGCCGGTCTCGGTGTACATATGGACGGCGCACGTTTCGCCAATGCGATGGCGGCGTTGAATGCTGGCAATGAGACCGTCAGCCCGGCCGATCTAACCTGGCGCGCCGGTGTCGACGTCCTCTCCTTTGGTGCGACAAAGAACGGCGCGCTTGGAGCCGAGGCGGTAATCTTGTTTCATACCGACTTGGCCGAGGAGATGTCGTTTCGCCACAAGCGGGCAGGGCAGTTGGCGTCCAAGATGCGCTTCATCTCAGCCCAACTTGCAGCATATATCGAAGATGGGTTATGGCTCCGTCTGGCGGATCACGCCAACCGTATGTGTAACCAATTAGCGGAAGGATTGGGGGCCATCGATGGAGTCAGGCTGGATGTATTCGGTGGCGCCAACGAACTGTTTGTGGAACTACCTCGTGATACGGTGTTGGCACTCCGGGAAGAAAAATTCGAATTCTACGATTGGCCGGAAACTGTCGCCCCTGGGGCAGACCTGCGTAGCACCATTCGACTGGTTACCCGTCATGACACTAGTATGGCTGAAGTAGAAGGCATGATTGCGGCGGTAAAGCGGCTGGCTGGTTAATCTCCTGAAAAGTCATCTAGTTCGACAACACTGACACTGGCCTCGGTGAACATGGTACGGGCGAGATTGATCTGTGCCGTCCAGCGTTCAGCGCGCTCGGCATCGGCGGCGGGCGCGATCACTTCAGCGACACCAGCCTGGATTAGGGTGGCGGCGCATTGCGCGCAGGGCAGTAGTGGCCAGACATAGACGCTGGCGCCATCCACCGACGCATTGGCAAACAGCAGCGCATTGCGTTCGGCATGAATAATCATGTCGTACTTCACTTCGCGGTTTTCCAAACGCTCGGCCAGATCGCTTACACCGCGGGCAAATCCATTGAAGCCCAGTGATAGCACCCGGTGCTTCTTGTCGGCGATCACCGCGCCGACCTGGGTCGACGGATCCTTCGACCATTGAGCGACATGCCTCGCCAAGCCGAGCAGCCGTAAATCCCACTTATCGGGCCGTGCCATAAGCTAAACTCCTTATTCTCGATTGTAGAGGGCCGCGACGGGGAGACCGCTCGGGACGCGGGTAGGGACGATGTCGGGCATGCGGTCGGCGAGGTTGTCTTCCAGAGTTTTTAGGAAGATTATCAGATTATCGATCTCTATCTCGGTCAATTTTAGGCCAGCGGCGAGGATGTAGGAAACTGAACTGCTTTTGCCTAAATTCCAACTATGCGTGCCTTCGGGGTCTTCGGCACCGGCGAGGTTTAAGGGGTCGTTATGATGACGGATTGCGGTGCGCAGAGTGGCGGCGACACCATCATGAAAATAGGGCGCGCTGAGAGTGACATTGCGTAGCGGCGGAGTGCGGAATTTGTAGAGATCTCGTGTGTCCTCGGTGACGTGAAAGCGTCCGAGATCGTCCGAACTGATATTTTTACCGGGGCCAATCTGGCGTACAGCCAAAGAATGGAACTCGAAATCGCTGAACAGTGGGCCGGAATGGCAGGCGGCGCATTTTCCTTTTCCGAAAAACACTAGCGCGCCCGCTTTTGCACTGTTCGAAATTGCTTGGTTGGAGCCGAGAAGATATTCGTCCCACGGTGTATGCCGTGTGGCGAAGGCAATTTGTTGGAAATGGCCAATGGCGTTAACCAGTTCGACGATGGAGAGCCTGTCGAGCGGAATGTCGGGGTAGGCCGCGCTCGCTAGGCTACGGTATTCCTTCTGCCATTTCTTGAGTTCAAGCTCGCCGTCCTGGTCTCTCTCTGATTGACTGAGTCGGGGGGCGATGAGGCGTCTTATCATCGCCTCATGCACGCGTTTTTGCTGCACTGGGCCGCTTGCGCCCACCGCGGCCAGGGCCAATTCGTTGGGCAAGTGGGCATGGTCATCAGGAAGGTCGCTGTCGGAGTAGTCGCCCGGCCGGCCGAGCATTTCATCGACACCAGCAATCGGAAACAGCGCTTGTGCGGCGAGCAGGTTTTCGATGCCGTCAGGAATGCGGTCTCCCATGGGGGATTCGAAATAGATCGTAGTGTCGTCTCTGTCGTAGTAGCGCGCTTCGCGCATCGCGTCATCGTCCACGGCAATGCGGCCGTCCCAAAACATGTTGGTCACGGCAGAGTGTCCGCGGTTCCATACATCGGGCGCATTACGCGGCGTTTGGTTGCCGCGTCCACCCGCCAAACGGCGTTCGCCGAGCCGCTGGCCATCGACGCCGACGGCAAGTGGCTGTGCGTTCGAGGTGCCACGGATCGGCAGGTGGCAGGTGGCGCAGGCTACTTCGCGTGCACCGCTGAGGACGGGGTCAAAAAAGAGTGCCTGGCCTAAGGTGTATTTTGCATCAATGACAAAGGGCGGGCTTTCCAGCGGTGTTTGCCCGTGCGACCCTAGCAGGGCGCGCAGTATTCTATCGTCCACCGATTGCGATAACGAAACACTCGGCATGAGCAGTAGTATGAGCAGGGCGGCAAATGCCGCAGCCCGGGATTTCAGGTCCCAATCCCTCATGTCATATCCGCGCCAGTCTTTGCATGGCTATAAAATGCCATGGCGCGGCCAGCCAATCCAGGTGTTAGCGATTAAGAAAGGTGATGCGCCTGATCAACGGGTTTCCTTCGGTCTCGGTCAAAGGGTAGACGGCCAATATCACTTGGATCTGACCAGCTGACGCCCGGTAGTGTCTGTTCGAGGCTAGGCAGAGCGCCATTACGGCCCTTTCTGCTTGCTACTCTGTAGTGTTACTGCGATTAGCTGCGCTTAAATATCTAGGCGCTGCATAGCTATTTACGTCGCTGCTCACCGGCTTGAGCGCGAGCGTGGCCTAGGCCCGAAACCCTGGTGATACCAATGTCCCAGATGAAGATATCGACGATCCTTGAGCAATATGATTTAGCCGAGGTGGAAGCGTGCCTGACCGGCAAATACTCCTTTTAGGCTGCGCCATTGCGATGGATACGTTTATCGTGCGCGATCGTTTGTGGTCGCTATCCGATTGCGGTTGTCATGTGGCGGTCGCCGATTTTCCGCAAGAGCGCGCTAACTCTGTTTTCAGAAAGATAGATTCTTGAACTTCTGTGTTTGCTCGGTCAGGGCGATTTCGGTCGGGAGGCGCTCCATACTACTGGCTCCATAGAAGCCATTGAGGTGTTTGCAGTTGCGCAGAATATATTCGGCGTCACCGGGCTGGGCGATTGGACCGCCGTGGCAGAGGATGATGCTGTCCTTGCGCACTGCCAGCGCTGCGGCGGCCCACTCATCGATCAAGCCAACGCAATCGGCTAGGGACTTGGCGGTTTGCGCGCCGATGGCGCCGCTCGTGGTCAGGCCCATATGACAGACGATAAGGTCTGCGCCGGCCGCCGCCATTGCTTCGGCGTCTTCAGCGCTGAACACATAGGGCGTGGTCAGCATGTCGAGTGCGTGCGCGGTCGCGATCATGTCGACCTCCAGGCCGTAACCCATGCCGGTCTCTTCGAGATTGGCACGGAACACCCCGTCGATCAGGCCAACGGTGGGAAAATTTTGCACGCCGGCAAAGCCTATGGCTTTTAGCTCGGTGAGGAAAACTTCCATCATCACGAAAGGATCGGTGCCGTTTACGCCGGCTATCACCGGCGTACGCGAGATTACGGGAAGGACTTCTGCCGCCATCTCCTTGACGATTTCGTTGGCGTTCCCATAGGCTAGCAGCCCGGCGAGCGAACCACGCCCGGCCATGCGATAGCGCCCAGAATTATAGATGGCTATGATATCGATGCCGCCGGCCTCTTCGCATTTGGCGGATAACCCGGTACCAGCGCCGCCGCCGACAATTGGTTCGCGTGCCTTAACCATGGCATGGAATTTTTCCAGCAGCGCAGCGCGTTCGAATTTGGCCATAAGATTGATCTCCGGTTATCTTTAATGGGTGATGTCGCGCCAAGCGGCGACCAGCGCCGCAGCGAATTCGGCATCATTGATATGGAGCGGACAGCGCACAAGCTGACGTGCCTCGGTAGCGATCAGCGTTGCCTCCAGCGCTTCGAACAGAGCCGCATCCGCTGCTGGGTCGTGGAACGGCATGTCAGGCGCATCGATCAGCGAGACGCCTTTCTCTGGCAAGAGAAATCGTACCGGCCCTGTGAAGGTGTTGAGCTTGTTACCGATCCATTCTCCGATGGCACGGTTTTCTGCGGCGTTAGTGCGCATCAGGCTGACTTGCGGATTGTGAACGTAGATATTCCGCGCGCGGTATTTCTCGGGGATTGTTTCTTTGGCACCAAAATTCACCATATCGAGCGCACCGCAGGAGCCAACATAAGGTAAACCTGCCGTCGCCAAGGTATCGAGGCGAGCCTCTCCGGCGCTGAATACGCCGCCCATCAACAGATCGCAAACTTCCGTGGTGGTGACATCGATACAGCCACGCACGAAGCCGTTCTCGGCAAGCTTTTCCATCGATTGCCCGCCGGTGCCGGTTGCATGAAAGACCAGGCAATCATACTCCGCATCAAGCAACTCTCTCACCTGGTCGACACAAACCGTGGTTACGCCAAACATGGTGAGGCCGATGGCTGGTTTTTCAGCAGGTACATGTGGGACCTTGTGCTGCATCATGCCGCTCAGGGCGTGCGCCGCGTTGCCGAGTACGGAGCGGGTAATACTGTTGAGCCCGGCGACATCGGCCACCGAGTAGATCATGGCAATATCGTTGGGTCCGACATAGGGTGCAACGTCGCCTGACGCCACGGTTGACACCAGAATTTTGGGCACGCCCAAGGGCAGGGCACGCATCCCGCTGGCGACTAGGGCGGTATTGCCGCTGCCGCCGGCGCCGATCATGCCGCCAATATCGCTACGCGTGCGCACGAAATGGGCGAAAGCGTCGGCCATGGCGGTCACTGCGCGGCCACGGTCATCGCCGAGCAACACTGCCCCCGCACCTTCCAGGTGGTGGGCTGCCACTTCTGCCGCTGGTATATCCACTGGGCCTCCATCTCCTTTGCCGGTACCGAGGTCAACAAGGCAAGTTTCGAGCCCGACGGCCTCAATCAGGCCCTTGATGTAGCGCAGTTCCGCGCCCTTTGTGTCACAGGTCCCAGCGATATAAGCTTTAACCATAATCCAGTTCTCCGATCTATTCAGTGAGATATTGTTTAGCATGTTTGGCCGGAGTATCGCGAGGGGAGCGGTATAATCGAGAGACAACGCACGGTGAGCGCACGCGGCGGAGTAGCCTTGCCGGCGCTCGGTATGGGCACTTGGAAGATGGGTGAAAAGCGGGGGCAGAGACAAGCTGAAGTGGCGGCCCTGCAGTACGGTCTCGATTTAGGCCTTGGCCTGATCGATACGGCGGAAATGTACGCTTCCGGTGGCGCCGAGCGGATAGTGGGTGAGGCTATCCTGGGGCGTCGTGACGAGGTCTATTTGGTCTCGAAGGTTCTGCCCAACAACGCCTCTCGGAAAAACACGATAAAGGCTGCCGAACGTAGCCTGAAGCGTTTAAACTGCGATCATATCGATCTTTATCTGCTGCATTGGCCGAGCTCGTATCCGCTCGCCGATACTCTCGAAGCCTTTGAGCGATTGGTTGAGGATGGTAAGATCGCCCACTACGGCGTGAGTAATTACGATGCCGTTGAAATGGCAGACGCCTTGGCTACAAGTGGTGGCGAAGCCATTTGTGTTAATCAAATTCTTTATAATCCTGCCCAGCGCGCCATCGAGGACGAGCTGTTGCCATGGTGTTCGGAGCAGGATATCGCGCTAATGGCTTATTCGCCGCTCGACCAAGGCAGCATTTTGCAGGACGCCGTTCTCGAGCAAATCGCGAATGACCATGGCATCACCACCGCCACGCTGGCGGTGGCCTGGACACTGCGTTTTACCAACATGGTTTCGATCCCCAAAGCCACTGCGCCGGCGCATATAGAGGCCGTCGCCGCTGCCCGCGAAGTGCTGCTGACAGACGATGACCTCACTGCTATCGACCACGCGTTCCCGCCGCCAAACCCGGGCGCCCGTCTAGTTGTTTATTGATATCCGTGCGTGGCGGCGATCAATCCGCCATCGACGACCAGGTCTGCGGCGGTGACATATTTAGCTTCGTCGGAAGCGAGGTAGAGTGCCGCGTAAGCGACGTCCCAACCCTCACCCATATGCCCCATGGGGACCTGCCTGTTGCGCTTTTCGATTAAAGCCGCCGCGTTTCCAGCGCCATATTGTTTGGCCAAGCGCACCTCGACCAAGGGCGTATGCATCAAGCCGGGTGAGATTGAATTACAGCGAATACCCAGCGGCGCATATTTTACTGCCAGTGCGCGACCAAACTGCACAAGGCCGGCCTTGGCCGCGGAATAGCCGACATGATCATTGCCGATATGGCGCAGGCCGGCGATGGAGGAAATATTAACGATCGCCCCGCCGCCCTGAGTTTCCATATGGGGGAGGACGTATTTGCAGGCGAGAAAAGCTGATGTGAGGTTAAAATCGAGCTGACCCTGCCAATCTTCCTGGCTGAGTTCTACGGGGCCGCCCGGCATTGAGCCGCCGACATTGTTGATCAATATATCGATCCGCCCGAATTGGGTGATGCAAGCATCGATCATGGCTTTGACCTGAGTGGCGTCGGTGACGTCGCAAGTGTGAGTTTCACAGACGCCACCTTCGGAGGTGATGATCTCCTGTGTTTCCGCCGCCGCTTCCGGCACCCGGTCGACTGCAAAGATGCGCGCACCCTCGCGCGCGAAGGCCACCGCCGTACTTTTGCCGTTGCCCCAGCCCGGGCCAACCGATCCGGCACCGCTGATCAACGCCACTTTATTATCCAAACGCATGTGTCTGTCCGCCCCTCTATTTTCTCGATATAAGTTAGTCGGCCGGGATTGTTGTGCGGCCCCATAGGAATGACGCGTTGCGAATTTAACTTTCCCTATAAGCTGGCGCCAGTATCCTTTGGTTAAGTTTGATGCGAAAGCAAAGCAATTGCGAAATTTCGTTGCCAAAGCGAGAAACGGTATCACACGGCTAGTAGCAGTGAGCACTTTGTTGTTTGCTATGGCTGGCGTACTCCAGGCGGAAGAGAAGACGTTGCCAAATTTCCATACCGCTTATGCCGCTTTCGCTCGGAGTGATTATCAGACGGCGCTCAGTATTTGGCTCAGTCTCGCCCAAAGCGGTGACGCCGACGCACAGTTCAACGTCGCGGCGCTTTATGACAATGGCTGGGGTGTTGAACGTGATGTCGAGAAAGCGTTGCTCTGGTATGGACGCGCGGCGGCGCGCAACATTGCGCCGGCGGAATTAGTTTTGGCGCATATCTTGCGGCGCGGAGAAATTGGCGCGCCGGATAGCGAGCAGGCGCTGCGGCACCTGCGTTCGGCAGCACACCGGGGCTCCGCCCGCGCTCAGTTCGAGCTTGGCGTCGCCTATGATCGTGGTGTGGGGGTCACACAGAATTATGCCACGGCCGAGATTTGGTATGAGAAGGCCGCGGCCCAGGGCTTGACTGAAGCAACCTTCAATCTCGCCACGTTGTTTGACGAAGGGCTTAGCGGGCCAAAAGACCATGCCGCGGCGTTAACTTGGTACCGCCAAGCCGCGCGCGCGGGCAACCCAATGGCTGAGAACAATATAGGCAATCTGCACGAGAAAGGCCTTGGCGTGCCACAAGACTATGTGCGCGCGGTCGAATGGTATGCCAAGGCGGCGGCGCGCGGCCTGCCTATCGCGCAGAATAACCTCGCCACCATGTATCATCTCGGCTATGGCGTCGCGCGCGATTTTAAGGCCGCGGCACGCTGGTACAGAATGGCAGCCGAACAGGGTGAGCAATCGGCGCAAAACAACTTCGGACTGCTGCTGGCCAACGGCCTAGGTGTGGCCCGCGATCTGGTTGGGGCTACCAAATGGTTTCTCGTTGCTGCCGGTGGTCCAGACAAGGAATTAGCCATACGCGCCAGCACTCATAGCCAAAAGCTTGTATCAGAACTCGTCGGCGATGAATTTGCGGCGGTGCAAGATGCAGTTGACGAATATAGCGCAGCGGCAGCCCTCAACCTTAAGATTGAATCGGCGCGACTTGTCCCCGTACCGGTCACAACTGAGGCCCTTGGCCACGAAACTGTGACGGTCCAGCGTTTGCTTGCGGCGCTCGGTTATTACCAGGGTGCGGTGGACGGGTTGATTGGTCCGATTACCCTGGAGGCATTGGAAGTTGCCCGAAGGCGAGAAGGCCTCGATGTTCCGGTAAAAATTTCCGCCGAATTAATCGAGGCTCTTGCAGATATTTTGCGTCGGCGAGCAGCACAATAGCTCGTGCCTTAAAGGTTATGTCAGGTCCAGCGGTGCCTGGGAGACATCTTGCCAAATTTCCAGATCCTGACCAAAAAATTCAGGGTGCCGGCGGTTTGTAGCCTAAGCAGCATTTGGAAGGATTTCATAATTTGCTGTTTATAAAAAACGAAAATCAGCAAATGCAGACCCTTGAGGGTTTTGTGGAAATAGCAGGTAGTGACGGTAAGGATGATCTCGACGGAAGCGACCTTTGGCCTTAAGCGAATAGTAGCGCCGGTATTTCGCGTTTACCAATAAGTCATCGAATCTCTGAACAATTGACTAAGGTCGGCGCGTGAAATGTCACGCGGCGCGATATCAAGCAGGCGTTGTTGCGGCAGCGTGCGATCGGTCAGGGCTTCGACATCAGCCTCGCCATAGCCGAGCTCGGAGAGGCCGTTGGGTAGTCCGGTCGCACGCATCAACTGGGTTACCTGCTCGGCGAGAACCTCACCTGCACGCGCGTCGGGGACATTACGGATATCGGCGCCCATCGCCTCAGCTGCGCGCAAATGGCGTCCGGCGGCGGACGGGCCAATCAGGCGAAACACGGCCGGCGCGTTGACGATCACCGAGATCCCGTGGGGGACCATGGCATGGTCGTCTGGCCAACCCTCGGGATGGTAGTCGCGCACTAGCCCGGCGACCGCATAGGACATAGCGTGTGGTACATGACAGCCGGAATTACCGAAGCCTATGCCGGCCAACATGCCTGCAAACATTAGTGGCTCGCGCGCCGAGAGGTCGTCCGGAGCTTTCATGGCGCGCTCTATATTGGCACCGATCAACCGGATCGCCTCACTGCAAGCAATGTCGCTGTAGGGGTTGGCCCCCTGGTACATCGGGCGGAGGCCGGACGTCTCGGGCGCCGAGCGCTCTGTATAGGGTATCGCAGTCAAGCTTTCGATCGCGTGACTGAACACGTCAAAGGCATTGGCTGCGACCACCAGCGGCGGCATTGAGGTTAGCGCAGTGGGATCGAGAATGCCGAGCGTCGGGCGCAGTTCGCGGTGCGCGATGCCCGTCTTCATTTCCATCTCCAACATGTCGAAGATCGCCATGCCGGTGCATTCACTGGCAGTACCGAATGTGGTCGGGCAGGCAATGTGTGGTTTCAGGGGGCCGGGTACCGGTTGCGCTTGTCCGACGGGCAGGTTTACATAGGTGAGTAGATCGGCCGGATAGGTGGAATAAAGATTGCTCGCCTTGGCTGTATCCATGACCGAGCCGCCGCCGATAGAGACAAATCCGTCAAACCCGCCTTCGCTGGCGAACCGTGTTCCGGCGCGGAGGGAGCGGTCGGTTGGCTCCACTGCCACCTGGTCATAGATTTCGACGTCCAACTCGGCGGTGCGAAGTGCGTGCGCTGCAATATCAACATGTTCTAGTTTCGCGACGCGCGGATCGGTATAAAGCGCAACCCGCGTCATGCCGAGTGCCTTGGCGTCTTCGCCTACTTCGCCGATCGCACCGACGCCAAACTTTAGTTTTGTCGTGTCGATGGTATAGGCATACTCGCCGCCGTCGCGGCGAGTAAAATATGTGTCAGCTGTCATATCCGTCTTTCGATATTTTTTGAATTCAAGCTAATTTCCGTCGTGACGTGGTGTGCGTCAAGAACGGTAAGTCACTGCGTGCTCTATTGCGGGCGTTTGCGGCATAAGGTCAGGCCGTCTCCGATGGGCACCATGGAGACACTCACCCGCTGGTCTGCTTTGATCTTGGCATTGAGGGCGTGGATCACCGGCGTGTCCTCACTCCACTTGTCGCGCGGCGCGACCCTACCGAGATGGAACATATTGTCGAGCGCCAACAGGCCGCCGGGGCGCAACAAATTAAGACAAGCCTCGTAATAGTCGTCATAGCCAGATTTATCGGCGTCGATGAAAGCAAAATCGTAACTGCCCGCTTGGCCTTCCGCTGCCAGTTCCGCTAGCGACGTGCGAGCATCTCCGAGGCGGAGCTCAATATTTTCTTCTAACCCCGCTTCCTTCCAGTAACGCTTTGCAGTCTCGGTGTAGGTTGCGTTGGTGTCGAGCGCCGTAATACGACCGTCTGCACCCATGGCGAGTGCTACGCTGAGCGAGCTGTAGCCGGTAAAGACACCGATTTCGAGATAGCGTTTGGCACCAATTAATTCTGTTAAGATCGCCATGAACGCGCCTTGCTCCGGCGTGATTTGCATAATCGCCCATTCATGGCTTTGCGTTTCCTCTCGCAATCGGGCGAGGATTTCATCCTCGCGAAATCCGTGCGCTAGCACATAATCATGCAACGCCGGTGTCAGTTCCGTCGGACTGTTTGCCATGTGCTCTCCGGTGCTTGGATACGCTAGCCGTCCTTATTGACAACAAGAGATGCCTTCTCCACGCCGTTCGCGCACTCGGGCGCGTGCGAAATGGTTTACAAAAGCGGCGTGGTCCCTAACAGCACAACCCAATAGGTATAATTACCATCTAGCAAGCGACTTTAGAGGGGGAGGGCGGAATCTGCTATGGCCGCCGATCACAGTGTCGAGTATTTAGTGGCTAAGAGCGTCGTCAGACAGCCATGCGACTCATCGGGTGCGGCAAGGCGACACGCCAAGCGCCAGCTTGGGATTAATCCAGTCTGCGGTTGGTGTTGTGTTTAGAATCAAGTTTTGGCAATTTGGGAAAGAACGTGTGGGAGAGCAAACGTATTGACCGGCCAGTTGAGCAGTTTTCAACGGACAGTATTTTCCAATTGCGCTTGGCGGCGAATGCAAGCAACCTGAGTGTGGTTACTCTTTCGATTCGGGGCTGGTCCAATCGTAAGGTGCTCGGTGGATCCGGATGCCTAGCATAGGCCCAGCATAGCATAGAGGAGACTCATCGTGAATCAGGGCGAACTCATCGAAGCCGTTGTCAAAAGCAGTGGCATGACAAAGAGCGATGCTTCAAAGGCGATCAAGTCAGCTTTGGATGAAATGGGCAAGGCCCTGAAGAAGGGCAAATCCGTGCGCACCACACTCGGCACGTTTTCGGTTTACAAGAGGGGCGCGCGCAAAGGCCGGAACCCGGCAACTGGCGAGGCGATCAAGATTAAAGCCAGCAAGGGCCTGCGTTTCAAAGCTTCCAAAACGCTCAAGGACAGGGTCAACAAGCGCTAATCAGACCCCCGGGCGAGTTTGTCCGGTATCGAAGCGTAAAGGCTGGCACTGACTGGCTGGGCTATCAAACCGTTCGGCCAGTGAGCGGGCACCGCTAGATTAGCTTCCCTGTATTGGGAAGCTTAGGTTATATGCGTGGTGGCCCAAAGCTAATGACCCTGATATTTCATGAGAATGCGCCCCGCTATAGGTCGGTAGCGCTGGGACGCGATCCCACTTCTTTTAGCCAGCGTGCGATGTTGCCACAATTGTTTGGCGGCTTGGTGTCGACACGCGCGGCAAAGCGGATTGTGACGAAGGTGGTGATATCCGCCACGGAGAAGGCATCGCCGGCAACGAATTTGGTCTCTTTTAGTCGGTCATCGAACAGCGCGAAAAAACGCTCCATAGAATTACGCCCGCGCTCGACCAGTTCGGGAATTTGTGGCACGCCGCCCGGCACGCCGGGCAAGCCTCGGTCCTCAAAAATCGGCGAAGAGTTGCGCAGCATGTCCGCCGCAGAGAGGTAGCCCATAAACTCGGCGCGCCGGCTCCACATTTCGATCATTGCTTTTTTTGTGGCTTCGTGTCCGAACAGCGACGGCTCGGGATGGAGTTCCTCAAGATAGCGGCAAATCGCCATGGTTTCGGAGATGCAGGTGCCGTCGTCCAGTTCCAAAACCGGTACCTGACTGATAGGGTTGACCGACTTGAAGGAATCGGCAAATTGCGCGCGCTCTCGCGTGTTGATTTCAACAGTCGGAATCTTGATGCCCTTCTCGGCAATGAACATGTTTACGCGCTGGGGATTCGGTGCCATCTTGAAATCATAAAGCTTCATAATATTTCAGCGCTCCGGAAAAGGGGTGGGATGACCGTGTAAGTTTGCTGTATCGCGTTGCGGAGTCAAGCGGTGGCGGTGTCCATCTTACCGCCAGATGAGCCTGGAAATTGTTTGAGATCATCGGCGATGTCGTAGAAATCACCCTTCTCTGCCGTAAAGATATGGCCGATTGTCGTCAACCCGCTCGGCAGATCGAGAGTTCCAGCGGAGATCGATGTGGTTTGCGCTTTGCTCGGCTGCCAAAAGAGAGTTGTGCCGCACGAGCGGCAAAATCCGCGCCGCGCCTGGCTCGAAGACGCGAACCAGACTAGCCCGCTTTTCGAGACCAAGGAAAGAGCGGCATTTTCAACTTTAGTATAGGCGCCAAAGGCGCCGTGTAGGCGCCGGCATATACCACAATGACAATTGACCACGCCACGCACCGGTCCTCGCACTTCATAGCGCACCCCGCCACACAAGCAGCCGCCTTGACGTGCTGTTATGCTGTCTTTCATTTGCACCTCCTATTTGCACTCGTGTCATCGCACCCATGCCCAGTATAGCGGCGCGCGGCGGCTATAAAAAAATGTACAGTGGCGCATTATTAGAATTTCTTAAAACGACGGGGCGATAACTTAAAACGAGGGGGCGATAAATTGAGCAAAATGTCGCTTGAACATGTGATGGACGAGGCTGAGGCATTTTTTGACGCCGAGGCCGCTGTCGCGCGGCTCGTGACCATTTACGCCGAAGGCTGCGAACTCCTGGGCGAACATTTCGAGCGTTTCGCCGCCGGCGCCAAAAATTTAGAAAAAGCCGACGCGCGCTATCCGGCGGTTTGGATCGACGTGGCCCCGGGCCGCGAACATGCACGCGATGGCTTGTCCTATGGCGCGGTGCCGGAAGCCGGCAGCTATTGTGCTGTTATCACTAATCCCGAGCTATTCCGAAGTTACTATCTCGAACAGCTTCAATTGCTTCTCGACAATCATGGCGGGCCGCTTTGGGTCGGTATTTCACGGCGCCAGATACCCTTGACCTTCGCACTGGAAACTTTGACTGCTAATTTGCGTCAAGAGAAGGTGGCCGATCTATCACGATTTTTTTACATGCCCGATTTAGCAGTGATCGATGAGAATATTGCTAATGGCATCTACCGACAATCGGCCGGCACAGCCAAACCACTGTCGTTGTTCAGCGCTGAGCGGGTGGACTATTCGCTGTCTCGCCTGCGCCATTATAGCGGCACCTCGCCCAGGCATTTTCAGCGCTTCGTTCTATTCACTAACTATCAACGCTACGTCGATGAATTCATCGAGTTTGGCATGCGCGAGATAGAGAACGGTAAGACATTCCGTGCCTTTGTTGAGCCCGGCAACGCGGTGCATATTAATCAGCGTCTAAGCGAAGAGCCGTCTTCTGGCGAGCGCGCCACGAAGCTGCCACAGATGCCAGCCTATCACCTGGTAAAGGACGGTCATATGGGCGTGACGCTGGTCGATATTGGCGTCGGTCCGTCCAACGCCAAAACCATTACCGACCATGTTGCCGTGCTACGTCCGCATTGTTGGTTGATGGTCGGTCATTGCGGTGGCTTGCGTCGCACCCAGCGCCTCGGCGATTACGTTCTCGCCCATGCCTATGCCCGCCTTGACCATGTCCTCGATCACGATCTGCCCCTTGAAGTGCCAATTCCTGCGATCGCTGAAGTACAGTTGGCGCTAACTGCTGCGGTCAGCCAAGTTACCCAGCAAGACGGCCAGGAATTAAAACAGCATCTGAGAACCGGCACGGTGGTTTCGACCGACGATCGCGACTGGGAGCTTCGATATGATGAACTTTCGACCTTCTTTAACCAGTCGCGCGCTATCGCGGTAGATATGGAATCGGCGACTATCTCGGCCAACGGCTTTCGCCTACGCGTGCCATACGGCACTTTACTCTGCGTTTCGGACAAGCCGTTGCACGGTGAGATTAAGCTGCCCGGTATGGCCAATGCGTTTTATACTGAGCGCGTGAGCCAGCACCTGCGCGTTTGTCTGGAGGCGGTTGATATCATGCGAGAGGGTGTTGGCCACCAGGCGTTGCATTCGCGTAAACTACGCAGCTTCGACGAACCCCCCTTCCGCTAAACGATAGGGAAATTGCTATGGATATGGTCACCATGAACATCATCGATTCCACGCTGGTCTCGATCTGCCGTGAGATGGGCCTCACAATGATGAAGACCGCCTATTCGACGATTTTCAACGAGGGTATGGATTTCACTTGCGGTCTCGGCAACACCCGGGGCGAGATGATCGGAGTCGCTGAGTTCAATCCATCACAAATTGGCGGCATGCCGTTGGTGCTCAAAACAACTTCGGAGGAAATCCCGCATGAGAGCATTCAGGAAGGTGATGTCATTGTCACCAACGATCCTTACCGGGGTGGCATGCATACCCCTGAGCATAGCTTTATCAAGCCCGTTTTCGTGGATGGCGTGCTGTTTGGATACGCAGTAGCGATCGGTCATGTCGCTGAGGTTGGCGGCATGGTGCCGGGTGGCTTCGCCGGCGAAGCCACCGAAATTTTTCATGAAGGTTTGCGTGTGCCGCCGGTGAAGATCAAGAAGGCCGGCAAGGATGTCGACGAAGTGTGGAAACTGTTGCTCGCCAATGTGCGCACGCCGCGAAACAATTACGGCGATTACCGCGCCATGATCAGTGCCGTCGATGTCGGTGCGGCGCGCCTTCAGGCCGTGATTGAGAAATATGGGGCGGAAGTCTTCATCGGCACCGTCAACGATCTGATGAATTATTCCGAGACCCGAATGCGGGCCGAGATTGACGACATCCGAGATGGCAAATACAGTTTTGAAGACTACATGGAAGATGACGGTATTGAGGCCAAGCCCTATAAAATTCACGTGGACGTTCATGTGCAGGGCGAGGAAGTAGTTGTCGATTACAGCGGCTCCGACCGCCAGGCGAAAGGGCCAATCAATGCGGTGCTCTCAGTCGCGTGGTCGTCGGCTTATAACGCTATCCTGCACCTTACCGATGCGTCGATTCCGAAGAATTCGGGTTGTTTCCGGCCAATCAAGATTGTCGCGCCCGGCGGCTCACTATTGAACGCCGATTATCCCGCGACTTGTGTTGGCGGCAATACCGAAACACATATCCGTATTGCCTATACCATCATTGGCGCGATGGCCGAATGCTTGCCAGAGCGGGCCTTTGCCACTGACGCGGGAACGCACAGCAATTTTTTATTTGGTGCGCATGATGCACGTAGCAACGAGTATGTGGTGTGTTACGATTTCACCTGCGCCGCCTGGGGCGGGCGACCGTTTGCCGATGGCAACGAGGCGATCAATTGTATCAACGGTAATTCGAGAATGGTGCCGGTCGAAGTTTTTGAGGTTCGCTATCCCTGGCTTATCGAAGAATTCAAACTGAAGCCTGATAGCGCGGGGCCGGGCCGCTTTCGTGGTGCCCATTCGGTGTCGAAAACATTTCGTGCCGTTGGTACGGAGATTACCGTGAGCTCAGTTTCTGACCGCCATACGATTCAGCCGTGGGGCCTGTTGGGTGGCGGCGCTGGGGAGACTGGCGGGCTGGCCTATCAGGCTGCCGAGGGCGGCGAATGGCAGCCCTTCACCGAAGCCTTCGGCAAGGTTTCACCGAGTAAGTTCTCCAATGCGACAATTCCACCAGGCGCGCGCGTGCGTCTTACCGCGCCAGGCGCCGGGGGCTATGGTCCGGCTGAAGAGCGTGAACCTGGAATGATAGCGGAGGATTTACGCGAAGGCTGGATCACACCTGAATGTGCGCAGCGCGATTATGGCTATCTAGGCAACAAACCATGATCGCAGCCCGGTGCTTGAAGCTCGGCACCTTTGTGGTCAAATTCAGCAGCCCTGGCATGGGCCAAATTCTTAATGAAGCAAATTAGCGAAGGCCGGTTTTTAACCTGGTGAATTTATTGGCAAGCTAAGCAACTAAACCGTAGGTAAAGACTCTGACGGTGGCACCGGTCTTTATCTGTAAACTTTGACGTAAGGGTATGGCTCGGGTAATGGCGCCGCTGGACTGTCGCCCGACGCTCTTGAATTTCTGCTGATCAATGCCACGGATGCGAACGAGAGCAGTTTCGTTTGCTTCGCCGTCTCGTGGGCAAATAACCGTGTGGGTGTTTTCGTAACTTATGACTGCGTTACGGTCTAGGCCAATTCAAAGTTGATTAAAAACCTTGAACTATTTTATACGAGCGAAGGTAAGTGTATCAAACGCACCAAGTGGTTGGGGCGTGCTATAGCTGCAAGATAGCCGTTACCATCGGCGGTAATTTAAAAAGTTATCTTGGAAGATGATGAGGGGTGTATCGTCAGATTTGAGTTTCAGCTTCGCGCCAGTGGTGCGGCTAAAGCCGCAACCACTTCCGCTGGAACTGTTTGTGCTTAAGTTTAGGGTCTGGTCATGCCAAAATTTGCCGCCAATCTAAATTTTTTGTTTCAGGACATCGATTTTTTAGACCGCTTTGCCGCCGCCGCCGAAAACGGGTTTCAAGCGGTGGAATATCTCTTTCCCTATGAATATCCGCCTGACCAGTTGAAACAGGCACTGGCAAAACATGGCTTGGTTCAGGCACTGTTTAATCTGTCACCCGGTAATTGGAACGCCGGCGACCGCGGCTTGGCGGCCCTGCCGGGGCGCGAAACGGAGTTCCGCGCTGCGGTCAAAATGGCTGGCAAATATGCTGAGGCGTTAGCCTGCAAGCAGGTCCATGTAATGGCGGGCATCGTGCCGGACGGTGCTCAGCGGGATGTTTATGAAGAATGCTACATTACCAATCTCAGCTACGCTGCGGACTATTTTTCGGTGCGCGGTGTGCGAACCCTGATCGAGCCGCTCAACAGCTTCGACATGCCAGGCTATTTGCTGAACGGCTCAAAGCAAGCGCGGCGCGTGATCGAGGCGGTAGGGAGCGACAATCTCTATCTACAATATGACGTTTATCATTTGCAGATCATGGAGGGAAACCTGGCCTACAGCTTTGAACGTGATCTCGATATCACCAGCCATATTCAGATCGCTGGTGTACCTGGGCGCCATGAGCCGGTCATCGGTGAGGTTAACTATCCCTATCTTTTCGCGCTATTTGACCGGCTGGGCTATGACGGCTGGGTTGGTTGCGAATACCGGCCCAGGGGCGAAACACGCGCTGGCCTCGACTGGGCTCGGGAGTACGGCATCGGGAATGGCCGCTAGGCGTATTACCCTGGTTTGGAATAAGTTTATTCTACTCCACCCTAAACTTACCCGCTTGATGCAGGGCATGCTGTGCCGGTCGCAGGAAGTTCCGCAGCGCTGCTATCCTTATTTCATCAAAAGACGCTTGCTGCAAAATGCAGCGCAAATTTGAAACTGCAGCCTATTGATTCTTATCTCGGTTGCCAGCCGTGGGGATGGTTGAGCGACGCTTTGTTGGTGTCTTGGTTGAGGGCGCTGCTTTTCGCACCCATGGTCCCGACCCATCAGTTTCCGGCGTGGCCGAGACGGTCGCTTCAACCGCGCGCGGGCGCGTGGTCTGGTTCAGATGTCCGGTGCCGAGAATCTTGACGTGGCGGTATTTGAACAGTAGCACCAATATCATGCCCACGGCAAAACCACCGATATGGGCCCACCAGGCAATGTTGCTTTGGCCTCCACCACCTAGATTGGCGACTTGCATGACTATCCATGCGCCGAGCACGATGAAAGCGGGCAGAGGCAGCAACATATAGAAGGCGAAGACCATGACCCTGGCGCGCGGATAAAGTAGGAGATAAGCGCCGAGTATACCAGAAACGGCGCCGCTAGCCCCAATGGTGGGAATCACCGAGTCTGGTTCAATACTGGCATTAATCAGCCCGGCGCCAGCACCGCATAACAAATAGAAGGCGAGGAAGCGCCAATGGCCCATGGCGTCCTCGATGTTGTTTCCAAATACCCAGAGGTAAAGCATGTTGCCGATCAAGTGCCACCAGCCGGCATGCAGAAATTGTGAACTTACGATACTGAGGAAATCGATACTGGAGGGCAGAATGGCGTCATTGGCGGTGATATCCTTGATCTGAAAGATGACCGCCGGAATAGCGCCAAGCGAAAATTTGACACGCCCTTCGAGATCATCGGGCAGCATCAGCATAATCAAGAACGTTAAAATATTGGCGGTGATCAGCGCATAGGTTGCATAGGGCGTAATGTGAGTCGGGTTGTTGTCATTAAGGGGCAGCATGCGCGGACGCGCTTATATTTGCTGCCCGGGCGCGTCAGAGAAAACGGCCCGGCGTTTGACCACTAGACAGCGTGACATGATATCGTGCAGACCTTGTTTTCGCTTAGTAAAGGCAACAGCTAAACAGGCCACCAATGAGGCGATGCCGACAACAAAGTCTAGAATTGCCACTGTGTTGATAAGGCCAGGAAGCCATAACGGCCAGGCTCGGTAACCGGCGGTCAGCAGGCTAATCTTGTCGCCGTTGACGTCGCACACCCTGATTCCCAGTATCCGCTTGCCGAGGGTTGCCTGAGCCCGGCTGCTCTCCAGAAACGCGAAGTAGGCCATTGTCGCGACGCCAACTAAAAGCAATCCGAGGAGCGATGGGACATAGGAATAAAACACCTCGCCACCGTTGTCTTGCATGGCTGTCTGGATCAGCAAATCGTCCCATACTAAAAAGGCGATGAGTAAATAAACGGAGTAAATTAACACTGCGTCGATAAACCACGCCGCGGCGCGGCGCCAAAATCCGGCGAATGGATCGCCGCCGGACACGGAGATATGATTGGTGCTCATGATCCTAATATTCCGGAGATACGCCCAAGGCATTTATGCATCTGCATAATCTTCAATATAGGCGCGAATGATAGAATCCAAATCCTTGTCCACTGGCAGGTCGAGGGCGAGCGCACGCGGTGCCAACTCGCGGCCAGGCCAGCCATTACAAATTGCCTGGATAGACGGATCAGGCTTGGCGATGATTTGGCCCAGTGTACGGTTTCCTGCGACCCGGTGTAGTCCCTCGATCATATCCGCTACGGTCACCGAAATGCTCGGCAGGTTGATCGAGCGATCGTCGCCGACGGCTTCGCTATCGGCTTCGTGCAGGGCGAGAATGCCATCGATGATAGTACGATAACCGCTCACCGCCATGCGCGTCTCATTGCTCACCGGCAGTTCATAATCGGTGCCAGAAAGTGGTTCCCGGAAAAGACCGCTGGCGAACCCGGATGCCGCCTTGTTGGGTTTTCCTGGGCGGATAATAACGGTCGGCAGGCGCGCGCCTCGGCCGTCGATAAAGCCCTTCCGGGTATAATCGTTAAGCAACAATTCATTTACCGCCTTGGTCATGCCGTAAGTGGTCATCGGTGTGATTTTGGTGTCGTCTGAGACGGTATCGGGCAGGGCCGAGCCACCAAACACAGCGAGACTGCTGGTAAACACCACGCGAGGTTGGCTGGGCGCGGCGCGGGCGGCCTCCAGTACATTGAGGCCGCCGTCGAGATTTACCTTGAGAGCCAGGTCGAAATCCTGCTCAGCGCCGGCGCTCACCACTGAGGCAAAATGGAACACCGAAAGCGAATTGCCGGTGATCAACTGCATCACTTGGTCGCGGTCGGAAATATCGCCGCTGACAATTTCGACCCGCGCGTCAAGATCTTCAGAACGCTCTGCGGGGGTGACGGCGTCAAGCAGGATCATCTTGTCCACCGATTCAGGCGTACCTGATGCGCCGCGCAGCGCCCCGCGATCAAGGATCGCGCGCGCTAGCCTTAATCCCAGGAATCCGGTCCCACCGGTGATAACCACTTTCATTTTCAGGCATTCCTTCAATACGTTTTCGAATGCTGCCGACAATATATCAGCCAGTGCTTTTGGGACAACGCGTTCGCCGTCTTGATTCTATCCACCCCGGCGCCCTAATGTTAGTGCTCTACTGTTACGGAGGGTGCCAGCGTGGCAAATGCCAAGGAACTCGGACACAATGAACCGCTGATTGGTCAGGCTGGATCGCGCGCCCGCTTGATGACGCCAGCGCTGGTACTTGATCTCGACGCCTTAGAACGCAATATCGCGCGTATGAAGGGCTTCGCCGAGGCACACAACATTTTTCTCAGACCGCATTGCAAAACCCATAAAAGCATCGCCATTGCACGCCTGCAGCTAGAGGCAGGCGCGATTGGGATCTGCGCCGCCACTTTGGGCGAGGCCGAAGTGATGGGCGGTGCCGGCATCCCTGGCGTATTGGTCACCTCCCCGGTGATCGCCGACATCAAGATCGACGCCTTGATGGCGCTCAACAGCCAGGCCGACGGACTCATACAGACGGTCGATAGCATGCTAAATCTGCGGGCTCTTGACGCCGCCGCCGGGCAAACTAAGGCGCCGCTAAATGTGGTTATCGATGTCGACATCGGTCTGCACCGCACTGGCGTGCCCAATCCTTCGGATGCGGTAGCCCTGGTCGAGGCAGCCGTGGCGGCAGAAAATCTAAACTATTCCGGCGTGCAAGCTTATGCTGGCCATATCATGCATATCGAGAACTATAAGGAGCGCCGTGAAACCAATATCGCACATACCAAACCGCTTCGCGAAGTTTGCGCCGCCTTGACCGAAAAGAACCTGACTCCGGCCATTGTGAGCGGTGCGGGAACCGGGACCTACGATATCGACGCGACGCTGGGTGTGATGAGCGAAATGCAGGTCGGTTCCTACGCGATGATGGATGTCGAATACCGCGATGTGCAGCCGGAGGGCGGCGGTGACTGGCTGTTCGAACCGGCGTTGTTCGTTCGCGCGACGGTGGTGAGCGCCAATCATGACAGCCATGCAACCATCGATGCCGGGTTAAAATGCTTCGCTACTGACGGGCCATTCCCGGATTTCGCCATTGGTGCGCCGGTCGGGTCGAGCTATAGCTTTTTTGGTGATGAGCATGGTCGGATCGCGTTCGCCGAAGCCAACGAGCGCTTGTCGCTCGGTGATGCGGTCGAATGCATCGTGCCGCATTGTGACCCGACCATCAATTTGCACGATGTGTATCATTGCGTTCGTGGCAATACGCTGGTGGATATCTGGCCGGTCGACGCGCGCGGCCAGCACTGACATCTGGGTCTTCTTCCCGGCATGAAGGCTGAAAACTCCCGCTTCAGCGCTGAGCGTTTGCCGCGCCCGGCGGCGTGGGTTTGGCGTGTGGCGCCAGGCTTGCTGATTTGTATCATAATCGCCTGGGCATCTGTGTTCGTGGCAGAGCATTATGGTGGGCCGACATTGCTTTATGCTCTGTTGCTCGGCATGGCGTTTTTCTTTCTGTCAAAAAAGCCACGGACCTCGCCAGGTATTCACTTCGGCTCGCAAACCGTGCTGAGGCTTGGTGTGGCGCTTCTCGGTGCGCGCATTACGCTCGAACAAATCGTTGATCTTGGACCGGCGCCAATTCTGATTGTTATCAGCGCGATCGCTCTTACGATCCTATTTGGCCGCTATCTCAGCACGGCGCTCAAGCTTGACCGAACGATGGGACTATTGACGGCTGGCGCTACGGCGATATGCGGCGCCTCGGCAGCATTGGCGATTGCCGCTGTGTTGCCTAAACATGAGCGATTGGAGCGAGATACTATCTTTACCGTCATTGCGGTGACGGCGTTAAGCACTCTTGCGATGGTCGTTTATCCGTTGATCATCGAATTGGTCGGTTATGACGATGTCGAAAAGGGCGTTTTCATCGGCGCGACAATCCATGATGTGGCGCAGGTGGTGGGTGCTGGCTACATGGTCTCGGATGAGACCGGTGGCGTGGCTACATTCACCAAACTGCTGCGGATAGCCATGTTGGCCCCGGTGGTGCTGATTTTTGCGTTTGTCGTGGCGCGTTGGGCGCGCGGTGAAGTCGGGTCAACGCGAGGCGCGCGCGCCGGCCTGCCCTGGTTTTTGGTTGTCTTCGTGATTATCGCCGCGATCAACAGCGCCGGCGCTATACCGGCGATATTGCTGGAGGCCATTGTGACGGCATCACGCTGGTGCCTGGTGATCGCCATTGCCGGGCTAGGCATGAAATCCTCATTCCAAGAAATGGCTGTGCTCGGTTGGCGCCCGGTTGCGTTGGTGTTCGGCGAGACACTGTTTCTCGCCGGCTTGGTGCTGATCGCCTTGACCATCGAGTCGGGCCTTTGAAGGAGTCGCATTGTCAATAACTCAGATACGATAGTGAGCGCCACTCCTGCCAATGATATGAAACCGCTCCACGTCGAAGGGGGAGAACTGTTGCGAGACCGGACAAAGGACAACAATACGCCTTCCGTGCTCGGCCCCTTCATTCGCCTGTTCGATGGCAACTTCAGTCTCAATGATGTGCGTAAGATAGGAATCTGCAGGCGTATTCAGGGGATCAACTGCTATGGGCTGGAGGGCCAAAGGCTGATGGGCGAAATCAACCGTGATCTGGAAGACTTTATCGGCCATTGTATCGGTGCCAACCATTAATGCCACGTTGGTCTGGCGCTTTTGATCGGTGCCATATTCGCAGCGGCCGAAGATCGCAGCGAAGCGCGCGTGGGTTTCTTCCACTATGACGCCGATGTGGTAATGATCTTAGGCGCCAAGTCTGGCGCGTTGGCCAACATCGTCGCTCGTTATTGTCAGGCGCCGTCCTAAGCATTCAGCTTCACGGCGCTGATGTGAAACCTAGCACGGTACAGTTTATTAGATTAAGACCCGCCGGTCACAAAAGTGGCTTGTTCAATTTTTATGAAAACGCCAAAGGAACGTAATTACCGGAATGCATGAGACATTTCTGAATGATGCTGTTTGGAAAGACCTTTTCAGGTTTTCTCAGATTTTTTGTAGCAGGTGAATCAGGCTAGAGGTGTCCCAACGGCCGCCACCGCGTTGTTGCACATGGGCGTAGAACTGGTCGACAAGCATGGCCATCGGCAGCAGTGCGCCATTCTTTTTTGCTTCTTCAAAACAGAGACCCAAATCTTTGCGCATCCAATCGGTTGCGAAGCCGAATTCGAATTCACCTTTGAGCATGGTGGAGCCGCGGTTTTCCATTTGCCAGGATTGTGCTGCACCCTTGGAGATGACGTCAAGCACGCGCTCGCCGTCGAGCCCGGCGTGCTGGGCGAAGTTGATTCCTTCGGCCAGCCCCTGCACTATGCCGGCGATGCACAATTGATTCACCATCTTTGTGAGTTGGCCGTTTCCTGCCTCTCCCATATGGGTGACGTTGCGAGAATAGCACTGCATTACAGGCTCTGCTGTGGCAAAGCTTTCCTCTGTTCCGCCTACCATAACTGTGAGCGCGCCGTTTACGGCCCCAGCCTGGCCACCTGAAACGGGTGCGTCGAGAAAGCCGAAGCCTTGCCTCCGTGCCGCCTCATCTGCCTCACGCGCGACGACGGCAGAATCGGTAGTATGGTCGATGAAAATTGCGCTGCCAGACATGCCGGCCAATGCGCCATCGTCGCCATAGAGAATTGCGCGGAGATCGTCATCCGCGCCTACGCAGGCAAACACTAGATCGGCGCCATTTGCCGCCGCCGCCGGTGTGTCGGCGACGCGCCCGCTATATTCGGTTGCCCATTGATCGGCCCGTGCCCGGGTACGGTTGTAGACAGCGACGACGTGGCCGGTATTCGCCAAATGTCCCGCCATGGGGTATCCCATGACCCCAAGCCCCACAAAGGCGACGTTTTTGCTGGCACCCACATTGTCGTTCATATCTGTAATTCCCTTTTGGCGTGGCAAAGGTCCGCATCATAGCTTCCGCTCGGGAGGCCGACAATCTAAGACACGACTTGCCGTCACCGGGCGTCGAACGATAATCTTCTGTGCCCTTGAAGTTGTGCCGTCATTGCCCAGGAATAATGCGAATGCCTCAGCAACTGATCGACCGCACTGTTGAAATCGAAGGCAGCATTTTGGTCTCCTATGTCGAAGTGGGCGAGCCCGGGCCGCTAATCAGAATTATTTTTTGATTGTAACCGGTGTGTGTTATCGGCATCAAATTCCTGGCCTCTTGCATAATTGGCCGGTGACCTTGCTTAACATGCGCGGCCACAGAGAATTAAGCACTCTCAGCAACGGCTATTATATGAGCTGCCTGCCCGCACTCATAGTTGGAGCAGAGGACAGTATCTTTTCCGACGAATCGATAGTCTGGGCAGCCGAACAAACTCTGGATGCTGAAGTCGAAATTTGTTCAGCAGATGAGGGCGCTGCGTATTTGATATGCTGCGAGAATCTGGTCAAATGCAACGTGCTCGTAAGCGCATTCTTGACCTAGGTAGAAACGGATGGATCGAGAAAAACTTCGGATCGGTTCCGGCGCTGGCTTTGCCGGCGATCGTTGGGAGCCTGCCGTGGAACTGGTCGAGCATGGAGATATAGACGTACTCGCCTTCGAGTGTCTAGCCGAACGTACCATCGCACGCGAAACCCTGGCGCTCCGCCGAGGAGATGGCCCAGGCTACAGCCCCAAACTGGAGGCGCGGTTTCGTGCCGTACTGCCGGGCTGCGCGGCGAAGGGAATAAGGGTGATTACCAATATGGGCGCGGCTGCGCCGTTAGCCGCCGCGCGCGCCGCGTGCGACATCGCCGCTGAACTTGAACTCGACAATTTCTTTTGCGCAGTGGTGCTTGGCGATGATGTGCAGGCTGTGCTGTTAGAGCGCCCCGAATTGACCTTGCTAGAAACGGGCGAGCCGCTCGAGAGCATCTTGCCACGTATGGCCTCGGCCAACGCCTATCTAGGTGCCGATGCGATTGTCGAGGCACTGGCGAGTGATGCGCCCATCGTCATTACCGGCCGGGTCGCTGATCCGTCGTTATTTGTTGCCCCGCTGTTGCACGCGTTTGGTTGGTCCTATGACGATTACGCGAAGCTCGCGCAAGCCACCGCGGCCGGGCATTTGCTCGAATGCGCCGGACAGGTAACGGGTGGCTATTTTGCCGATCCGGGGGTGAAAGACGTGCCGGCACTGGCGCGGCTCGGCTTTCCCTTTGCTGATGTCAGTGCCGACGGCGACGTCATCATTGGCAAGGTGCTGGAAGCTGGTGGACGGGTGGACAGGCAAACCTGTACCGAACAATTGCTCTACGAGGTCGATGATCCTTCAGGCTATATTACACCGGACTGTGTACTTGATATGAGCGACATCAGCCTCAGTGAAATCGCCCGTGATCGGGTCCGGCTTGGCGGCGCGCACGCACGGTCGCGCACACCAACTTATAAGGTGAGCGTCGGTTATTTCGACGGCTTTCTCGGCGAGGGTGAGCTTTCCTACGGCGGACCAAACGCTGTGACCCGGGCGCGCCTCGCTGGCGAAATTGTCAAAGAGCGGCTCGCTTTGCGCGGCTTTACTTTCGATGACCTGCGGATCGATTTGATTGGCCTCGACAGCCTACATGGACCCGGCGAAGGCCGGCCGGAACCTTACGAGGTGCGTCTGCGGGTGGCCGGCAGAACGGCGTTCCGCGAAGCCGCAGAAGCGGTGGGTTGGGAGGTTTCGGCACTATATACCAACGGCCCATCGGGCGGCGCCGGGGATTTTGCCAATGTGCGCGAAATTCTAGCAGTGCAATCCGTGTTATTGCCTCGTGAATTAGTGCCCACCTGGGTCAAGTTAGTCACTGCACCATGACTGTGACGGTCCGCGATCTTGCCCATGCCCGCGCTGGCGACAAAGGTAATTGGGTGAATGTTTCGGTCATCGCACATGATGTTTCGGGCTATGAGTGGCTACTCCAGGAGCTGACAGAGGTGCGCGTATTAGCAGCATTTGCGTCTGTCGCGAGAGGCCCGGTGCGGCGCTACGAACTGACCCAACTGCAGGCGATGAATTTCGTTATCGAGAATATACGAGGCGGGAGCGTTACCCAGACTGTGGCGCTCGACATTCATGGCAAAAGCCTCGGAACGCTCATGCTAGCCATCCGGTTGTTCGGCAATGAGCCGCACCCGGGCTGATGAATTCTGCATGGCGGTGGCTTAATTGAGACGCTAAGCTGGTGCCTTATGGTCGGAACAGAAATGTCATCCAAAACGATACCCACCCGCGACACACTCCTGTCGCGAGCGCAAGACCTGTTCGACACGGTCCGCGCGCGCTCGCTAGAAACTGAAGAGGCCCGGCGCCTCTCCATAGAGACGATGGCGGCCATGCGGGCCGCTGGAATTCACCGCATTTTGCAACCCGGTCGCCATGGCGGGACCGCGGCGCATTTTTCTGGCATGGTCGATATTGTTGATACCATCTCGCAAGCTTGCTGTGCCGCCGGTTGGTGTCTGACACAATATTGCTCGCACAATTGCCTGCTCGGCTATTGGCCACCTGAGGGGCAGGACGAAATCTGGGGTCCGATGCCCGATGCTTTGGTCGCAGGGGTACTGATTCCGGGCTGCGGCAAAGCGCGTAAAGTCAATGGTGGCTGGCGTTTGAGCGGACAATGGCCTTTCGCTAGCGGCGTCTTCGGCGCCGACTGGTTTATCGCTGCGGCCTTTGCCGAGAATGGCGACGGTCCGCCCATCGCCCAGATGCATGCTGTACCTTTTGCTGACTATACAATCCTCGATACTTGGCAATCGGCGGGATTGCGCGGCACCGGTAGCACCGACGTTGCCATCAAGGATGTATTCGTACCGGCTGCGCGCGCCTTGCCGATCAACGATACGAAAGGCGGTGGCGACGCGCCGGGTTGTGCGATCAACCCTGAGGCGACTTATAAGCTACCGGCATTTGCCATGTTCTCGATCAATCAAAGCGCGGTGGCGCTCGGTTTGGCGCAGGCGACCTTTGATGCATATATCAAGCAAGGGCGAACTCGGGTGACGCGCATGTCGGGTAAAAGTATCGCAGATTATTCTACCGTACAGGCCAAAGTAGGAGAGGCTCATACGGCGGTCGAGATGGCACGGTTGCTGTTGCATAATTGCTGCGATCTCGGTATGGCGGTGGCCGAGAAAAGCGAAGTCGCGCCAATGGAACTCAAGACAGAACTTCGTGCTAAGGCGTGCATGGCGGGCGTACTTTCAGCTGAGGCGGTCGATCTCTTATTTCAGGTTTCAGGTGGCGCTGGCCTCTATGATCGTAATCCTATTTCGCGTGCTATACGGGATGCGAACTGCATTCGCGGCCACATCACCCAAAATTTGGATGTGAATGCATCCAATCACGGGCGAGTGTTGCTCGGTCTTCCGTCCGCCGACCTCGCGATCTAAAGGCTTGATATAACGGCCATTCACGACGGAGGAATTCATTTTCCAGAAGTCGGGGGTTGTATGATTTCGTACAATTAATGTTGAATAATACTTGTGCGTGCGTATTGTCACTCAACGTTGCACTGTCGTTGTTGCACTTGTTATTGCCGTCAAGGCGGTTAACTAGGCTACTTACCCGACATTGTGGTTGTTGACACAGGAACTCCTATGAGGTGGAGTTCCAATTCTTTCGTCGTAAAAGGGAAATGTTATGGCTAATGGTACTGTTAAATGGTTCAACCCTACAAAAGGGTTTGGCTTCATCGAACCGGAAGATGGTTCGAAAGATGCGTTCGTGCATATCAGCGCTGTCGAACGGTCCGGTTTGCCCGGTCTGTCAGAAGGCCAACGCGTGTCGTTCGAACTAGTTTCGGGCCGCGATGGGAAAATGGCTGCTGAAAACCTATCGCTCATAGACTAATTCTGGTGACGAGCGGCTTGGCCGTTCAAAACTTTACTTAGATAATGAGGGGAACTTTCGTTGCCCCGAAAACCTAACTATCGGTTCGAACGTATCGAGCGCGAACGCCAGAAGGCGGAGAAAAAGGCCGCACGGGCGGCGGCTCGAGCTGAGCGTAAAACCGCAGCAAATGCTGCGGAAGAAAGCGCCAGTGAGTCGAGTGAGAGCGATACGGCTCAGGATAACTCCGGTGTGGGCGATTCAGACTCCGTGCAAGACTGACCCCTTCCAACGCTGATGGCAACCGGGCGGCGGCTGGCTTATTCGCCGGCCACCACGTCCGGCGTGCACCGTTCGAAGTAGCGGTATCGTCTTCGACGCCCAGAAGAGAGGGTGTTGTGGGCGATGACCGAGAAGGTATTTGAGGCCCGGGGGAGGAAACAGCTGAGATGAGTTCAGAACGACCCGCTTGAAATCACGAGGTCCACAATGTTCTGCGCCCTTTAGAGCCGTGTTTCTTGTGCTTTGATTTGAATTGATAAAACCGACGTCCTGGGATGCAAAGGGTGGGAAAGTTTCTGAGGAAGTCTGCAAAATAATCGAAAACACGCGCTAACTTTGTGCTGTTGGACTACCCACCGATTACGTGTACGCCCAATTCGTGGAGGGCGGACTTTATCGCTGCCAGCAAGTTTTGTATGTCTTCAGCGTGGATGTTGCCGATGCATCCGATCCGAAAGCTGGGTTGATCCGTTAATTTTCCAGGGTATATCAGGAATCCGTAGCGCGCCAAGGCATCGTAAAAAGCCGTGAATTCAAAGGCGCGGTCCAGAGGAAAGCGAAAAGTAACGATGATGGGGGCCTGAATGTCGTCGGACAGATAGGTTTCGAAGCCCATCGCGCGCATACCCGAGACCAGCGTGTTGCAATTTTCCCAATATCTCGCGAAGCGCCCGCCGATGCCGCCTTCCGCCGCGAGCTGGTCGAGTGCGCTATCGAGCGCGGCAATAATTTGCGTTGGCGGCGTGAAGCGCCATTGACCGTTTTGTTCGAAACCACGCCACTGCGCCTCTAAGTCGAGGGCTATGCTCTGGCAGTTTCCCGCGCAAGCTTCCAGATGGCTGCGCCGCGCCAGCACGAAGGCTGCGCCGGGCACACTTTCCAGGCATTTGTTGGCTGATGCAGCGAGACCATCAAAGGCGATTTGGTTGGCATTGATTGGAATAGCACCAAAAGAGCTCATCGCGTCTACTAACAAGCGCTTGCCGCGCTTGGATACGATTTCAGCGATCTCGTGCAAGGGGTTCAGGACCCCGCTGGTGGTTTCGCAATGGACCATGACAACATCGCTGATTGAGTGGTCCGAATCCAAACGGGCGGCAGCAGCGGCGCTATCCAGGGGACGGTTTTCGGCGCCTGTGATAACTTCGCAGTGGCGCCCGGCGTGGATAAGAATATTCTCGATTCGCTGGCCATACGCGCCGTTTGCCAACACCAGCACGTGGCTATCGCGCGGCACCAAGGTGCCCAGCATGGCCTCGATTGCGAAAGTACCGCTGCCGGCAATCGGTACACAGACATGCTCGGCCTCGGCCTTGGCCAAGACTGTTAGGCGGCGGCGAACGCGCGCCGTCAATTCGATAAAGCTTCCGTCTCTGGAACCCCAGTCCCGCAGCATCGCCTGCTTAGTACGCTCGCTCGTGGTAAGCGGGCCCGGTGTCAGAAGAATAGGGTCGCGCAGCATTAGCAGCCTGCGCTAGCTTCGTGCCATGAGAGATTCAAGCGCCTCGGGCGTGTCCACGTCAAACGTGATGGAGGCATCGCCGCATTCTATCTCACGCACTTGGTCACTATGTTCACCAATCAAATGGCGCGCGCCGACGTCGCCTGCAAGACGCTTCATTTGCTCGAAATATCGCGATGACCAGAGCACTGGATTACCGCGCTTGCCCTTATAGGTCGGGACGCAAATCGATTGTCCCTGCGCCGGGTCGAAACTGGCGATGAGGCGCGAGATAAGAGCCGAATCCACATGCGGCATGTCGCCGAGGCAAATCACAGCGGCGCCCGTATCTGCTGGCAGCACTGCAAGGCCGGCGCGCACCGAGGTGCTCATGCCCTCGGCATAGTCGGCGTTGTGGAGAATTTGAACGGCCCGCCCGGCCAACGCTGATTCCACTTTTTTATGCTGATGTCCTGTGACGATAACTACTGGATCAGCGCCGCTTTGCAGAGCTGCATCAGCCGCGCGCGTCACCATCGGCAAGCCGTCGACCTCGACCAGAAGCTTATTGATCGTGCCCATGCGCCGGGATTCGCCAGCCGCTAAGACAAGTGCCGCCACCTTGGTGCAGCCCGATTTAGAGGAGTTCTTATCAGCTCGATTGTTGGGGTCCTTGGGCGATGCGAAGGCGCGTGGTAGCGGACGGCTGGGAATTTCCATCAGCAGTCCGCCAGCGCCCATAGTCATGATATCATGCCGGCTGACTGGTATGTCTGCGAAACGGCGGCGCAGCACCCAGTCGAAGCCGTTCAATTTGAGTGATCGCGCGCAGCCCGGCAAACCGAGTATATCGATGTCGCCGAGATGCGCGATGAGAAGAAGATTTCCGGGATCTACCGGCATGCCGAAATGATCAATCGTGCCACCGGCTGCAACGATGCCGCTGGGTACGATATCCCGGCGATCTACGATAGCTGAGGCGCCAGCGATTAGGATCATATCGCAGTGGAGGCTGCGGAGACGGCCCACCGCCTCGGCGATTTCGGAGCTAGAATGGGCGCAACGGATTTCGCTCGCCAGCTCACCGCCCAAAATGGTAAGCCTACCGATAAGCGTGCCGGTGGTCGAATCGAGCACACTTTCCTTGGTGCTGGGCAGTCGGGTCTGGATAAATCCAACGCGCCGGTTGCGAAAGGGCGCAAAATGCATAACGGGGCTGTCCTGGCGCGCAATTAAAAGGCAAGTTTCGACAATGTCGCGCGACAGTGCGAAGGGAATTACTTTCACGGTGGCCACCATTTGGCCGGATTCGACTTGGCTAAAGGGCGCCAGCGTACCGACCGTCATGCCTTCGTCGATCAAGTTGATGCGATCAATGCGTTCTTGATCCGGAACGATCAGTCCCCGATTGCTAGCGAATAGGTTGCAGCGCCCAGTGAATGCGGTGCCGAGTGTAAGTTCCGGCCCGACGAGCGCCTTGGCGAGGGCTAATGCGGCTGCGTCTTCACTCATGTCGTCAGCTTCAAGCCGGGCGCCTGAGACCTCGGTCACACCGCTTGCTTTCAGCTTTACAATATCCGTGGAAGAAAGGACGCGGCCTTTCTTGAATGTGCCGCCAGCCAACCGGACGCTGTGCGCAAGTATTAATCCTAAAGCGTCGGCGACTGGAAATTCACCAAAGATCATAGCGCGTCCCAGCCATTTGGCGGTGCGTTCTGGCGTGGTGCCCGTCGCGCCTGGGTAATCTCAGCCATGATTGATATAGCAATCTCGGCCGGTGTTTTGGCGCCGATATTGAGGCCGACCGGTCCATGAATACGCCCCGTTTCGGCGGCGCTGAAGCCTTTCTCATCAAGTCGTACCAAGCGTTTGCCATGCGTGCGGTTGCTGCCGAGTGAGCCGATATAGAATACGTCCAATCTCAGCACCGTTTCCAAGGCAGGGTCATCGATCTTAGGGTCATGCGAAAGGGTGACGATAGCGGTGCGTCGGTCTGGCTTGGCGTTTGCGAGGACATCGTCCGGCCAGTCATTAGAGAGCGTGATGCCGGGAAACCGTTCTGGCTCGGCAAATGCGCGACGCGGGTCGATCACGGTTACGGCATAGCCGGCAACGCTGGCAATCCGCGCTAGTGCCTGGGTGATGTGTACGGCGCCAACGATATAGAGACGAAGCGGCGGATTGTGGATCTGGATGAAATAGGATTTGCCGTCCAGACTGCAGGTGGTGCTGCGGTCATCAGTTAACGCCGAGCGCGCTTCGCTGAGTAGATCTTGCGGTAGCTCTGCACCGGGCGAGACGCCCTTGCTATAAACCAGCCGCTGTGCGCCGGATGAAATTTCAGTAACCAGGGCAACTGGCCGCTTTTCAGCTCGGTCGGCATTCAGCTGCTCGAGAGTGTCGCGCCTCATCTCTTAGCCAACTTTTTCGACATATACCCGGACCGTACCGCCACACGCGAGGCCAACTTCCCATGCCTGCTCGTCGGAAACGCCGAATTCAAGCATTTCCGGTTGGCCGCTTTGGATGACGGACTGTGCAGTTTCAATTACTGCACCTTCGATACATCCACCTGAAACCGAGCCCTCAAAGTGACCGTCACTATCGATCACCAATTGGCTGCCAACCGGGCGTGGCGACGAGCCCCACGTTGCGATTACAGTTGCCAGCCCCACGTTGCGGCCAGCGTCGAGCCACGCTGCGGCGATGCCGAGGATGTCTTCTTGTTGGGTTTGTGCAGTGGTTATCGTGCCAGCCCCCCTCTGGTTTGGCCAATAGCATGGTCAAGGTTTAGAGCTTTGCTGTGTGCTCTGCAAGGGCGCGCTGACGTCGAATTCGGTTAGGCGACAGCTTCGAGCAAACGATGTAATTCTGTGCTTTCGATTTTTTCGATATCGTCCTGATATTTCAGCAAAACGCCCAAGGTACGGCGCACAATATCCTCGTTCAATGTGGGTTCTCCAAGGACGGTGAGTGCCGCCAGCCAATCGATACTTTCGGCAACGCCGGGTAGTTTAAATAGATCTACTCTGCGCAGCTCCTGCACGAAGGCCACTACTTGGCGACTGAGGTTTATGTCCGCTGCAGGCTGGCGTGTGGTGAGAATAGCCTGTTCGCGCTCGGCGTCGGGATAATCGATCCAATGATAAAGGCAGCGACGCTTGAGGGCGTCATGAATTTCGCGAGTACGGTTCGAGGTAATGAGAACAATCGGCGGCTCGGCTGCCTTGACGGTGCCGATCTCCGGAATTGTAATCTGATAGTCTGCCAGCACTTCTAGAAGAAACGCCTCAAACGGCTCATCGGCGCGGTCAAGCTCGTCAATCAACAGGACAGGGGCGCCCTCGGGCATCGGCTCCAGTGCTTTCAGAAGCGGGCGCGTAATCAGGAAGCGCTCGGAAAAAATATCCTCGGCGAGTGAGTCCCGGTCCCGGTCGCCAAGCGCTTCGGATAGCCGGATCTCAATCATCTGACGGGCGTAGTTCCATTCATAGACAGCGGTGGAGACGTCCAATCCTTCATAGCATTGCAGGCGCAGCAGATTGCGCCCGAATTGCTCTGCGACCACCTTTGCCAGTTCCGTCTTGCCGACGCCAGCTTCGCCTTCGAGAAAAATTGGACGCTGCATGCTGAGTGATACATAGAGCGTGGTGGCCAAATTGCGGTCGGCGATATAATTGCCGGCGGCGAGTATCTCGACCGTTTCGTCGACGGATTGTGGCAGCGTGTGTGTCACGAGGTGAGGTGCTTTTCATCTGATGCGTTGACGATGAAATTGGCGATTTGCGCAGTTCTGTCAAGGCGAAAGACCCTAGTCATGCCAGCCCCATGTGCCGCTTGCAGTGTCTCATGGTCCTTCGCCAAATTCAGGGTAATGCCGACATGTTCTGTGACGCCAGACGCTAATACAAAATCAACCGGCGCAAGGCGGGCCAGTAAGTCATCCAGTTCTGGGTAGGTGTAGGTGTCCGCTTCTGCTGCTTCATGTACCAAAGCCCAACGTAAGCGCGAGACCGCTAATACCTCCCTTGCGCCGGCTCGTCGGTGCTCATAGCTGTCTTTACCGGGAATATCGATATCCGCCGAGGGGCCAGCATAGGCAAGAACCGAGACACTTTGGCCGCGCAACTTTAATTCGCCCAACAACATACGAGCCAATTCCGCCCGTTCGCTATCCTCGCCACCGCGAATTCCAATCAACGTCATGATTCTAAAAAATTCCAGCTGCCCACAATATCAGAACTCCCACGACGCCGATAATGCCGACAACCCAGATTGGGGTCGGAATGCCGCGCTTGGGTATTGAGGTCGGTGTTGCTGCCGGCGGGCCACTCGTAGGGGAGCCCATGGTGCTCTCAACACTCTCAGAATTTTGGGATGCTGCTTCGGTTTCGTCGCCGGGGCTCAGTTTCTCGACCAGAGAGGTGAAGAATTGTGCGGCCAATTTCTTGGTGACGGAATCGATCAGGCGAGAGCCTATCTGCGCTAATTTTCCTCCGACCTTGGCTTCGACCTCATAGTGCAACATTGTCCCGCCGTCTTGGTCGCTGAGATTGACGTTTGCTGATCCCGAAGCGAAACCAGCTGCGCCGCCTTGACCTTCACCCTTTAGTTTATACCCGTTGGGCGGGTCAAGATCGGACAGCGTCACAGCGCCGGTGAATGTCGCTTTGACCGGGCCGATCTTGGTGGTGATCTTGGCCGTCATCTCCGTATCGGATATTTTTTCCAGCGTCTCACAACCTGGTAAGCAGGCTCGCAATATGTCCGCATCGTTCAGCGCTTCCCAAACAGTTTGCCGACTGGCCGGTATGTGATGTTCACCGTTTAACTTCATGAAGCCTCCGTAAGACGAGGAAAAAGTTGTTCTATCTTAACAGTTTCTTTACGGCAAATTCCCCAAAATCTGCGCATATGTGCCGCCTTCCATGCGTCATAACATCCAAGCAGCTAACATGACACTATCCATCGTTTCATCGATATCCGATATCGTCAGCTGGTTTTTACAGTGTAGTGAATTGGGGGTACCTTCGTATCTCGCCCGCAAGCTCCAGAGTTTGCTTTACTTGGCGCAGGCTGGATATGAAGGTTGGCATGACGGCCGTTCCCCGATGCTTTCTAACTTCGTGGTTAGAGAAACCTGCCCGCGCGATTCTAATCGCATAATTCGTCTCGGAGTAAGAGTCTCCATGGCCTACCAGAGAAAATCATGGTGTTCGTCGAATGCATATGGCGCATTTACTGTGTGTGCAAGATAGAAGTCTTGAATTATCTGGCAGCGCAGGGTCCTGCTTTCAAAGAAACCTAAAGAGTAGGCTGATTGCGGCGAGTTTTGATTTTGACGCGTTGAGCCGGCATCATACGCCGAGCAAAGAGTATACATTGCTAGACGGTGTTTCGGACTTTATTACCTATACAATCTACGTCGTGCGCGATGAGGTGCGCCACACCAGTGATGGTGAACAAGGCGCCTAGGACGGCAACTACAAGCTCACCACCGCGAAGATTACTGACATTGCAGCGGAAATTAGCCGATCATGAATACGTCGTAGCGCGTCGTTTTGCCACGGATTTGATGCGTAGGCGGCACTAATTTCGCCATACCGCTCGCGCGGAGCGGGTATTTTAGCACCACTCTTTTGCTTGCTGCAGCGAGCGCCTCGCGCATGAGATCACCAGCGTCCGAGTCGCTGCCGACAATGGCGCGTAAGAGGCGCATTTCCTTCTTTACCAAAGCCGTTTTACCGCGTGGTGGGTGCATCGGATCGACCAGCACCACTTCGGGCGCCAATTCGGGCAGCAGCGCCTTGGAATCACCGAAAAGAAGAGTCATACGAGCAACAGTTTCCGCAGCCTCACCACCAGTTGCACCTGCTCGTGCCAGACCGTCTTCCAACAAAGCGTATATTTCCGGTGAGCGTTCTATCAGTGTCACCTCTGCACCGAGTGATGCAAGCAAATATGAATCGCGTCCGAGCCCAGCTGTTGCGTCTACAACCGAGGGTGTGCGGCCTTTAGTGAACCCGGCTGCGCGCGGCAGCGCCTGCCCACGTCCACCGCCAATGCGCTGGCGGAGGCCGACTGGGCCGCCGGTGAAATCACAGACCAGCCCATTATCCTTCGTACTCAAGATTGAGATGCTCCTAAGAATTGTCCCGCAAGCTACTTGCTGGCGTGACAGTGTAGCAACCCACTTCTTGCGGGCGCCGCGATACATGGCTTACGGTGGATAATCTGAACATTCTAAACAGGGGAAAAGGCTCATGAGCGATGCGGTCGTACCATTTAAGGTGCATTTTACCGGCGAAAATTCCTTTTTGCGGCTGTCTGCCGAAGAGGGTGGGGCAGACACGACGACCTGCGCCCATTGGCGGGGGCTGATTTCGCCGGCCGGACCTGGCCATGTGCTGTTCCTGCAAAGCGACGCAACGGACGGTGAAATCCGCGTCTATAGTGACAATGAGGGTTTTGCGCGTTTTATCCAGATAATTGAAGAAACCCTGCATCCGGAAACTTTTGCTAACAAAGACCTGCCCATCATTGCTGCCAAATTTTCCAATTCGGGCGATATCAGCTCCAGCTTCACCGAGGCTGTGTCCTCAGCCGAAGGTGAGATCATCATGCGGTGGAGCGATATGGGCGAACCTTTCATGCTCGCCGTGGCACCGGGCGGTGAGATGTTGGGTGAGTGGGGCGTATATAGCTGCCTGACGCCTGCCAAAACGGCGTCACTAACAGTGGCCGGCCGTGCCGCCGCCGGAAAGACATATCCCGACATGATGGCTGGGCATCCAAGCGGCATGTCGTGTCTCGCTTGGTCCGAAACCTGGGTGCGCTGATCTGGTCACCCAGGGGATACTACAAATAACGGATAATAAGGGGTGTTTGAGCAATTATTAGCGGCCAGGGCCCATCGAGGGAAAAAGTGATATTCGGCAGCTATGGCGCCTTTTTTGATGATGAGATATTCACCAAGAGTTAGTTTAAAGGCATTGTCGCGAATAGAGGAGACCCGAAAGTCTGCCAAACGTTGAACTTACGGGCATGCTCGAGATGGACAAGGTACTGTATTTTAAAGTGTAGGCAGTGGATGTGGAGGACGGCAAAAACTACTGGCTTGGGTTAACTCCTAAGTTGCGGTTGCAGCGCGCCAGGCCAAGGCCAAGAAAAAATAATTTCAGGTGGGCTCGATACTTACTCACTAACGGCCGAGATCACCGTATAGCGACGCGATGGGTAAAACATTCCTCTATCCGCCAACGAACCAACAGGATGATCTATTTGGGAGGATACAGTGAATTTAAACCGACCGAACTCGCGCGATTGAAGCGCTACATCAAGCTTAGTCACCAGTCAGTTCTCACAACGATTTGAGCGTATGGAGATACAGTTTGGCAGGGCACGCAAACTCCAGCTCAATAATATAGGCAATGTCGATGATTCTCTCGATTTTCTCTTGCGGGAACTGGCTGGCGCCTGGTTCCCATCAGGACATACCTCCTTTTGTATCAGTTTGCGTGCGAAGCTTTGAGTATGGTCCGCCCGAGTCTAGTCCCCCCGCATTTTCTTGAGCTGCTCTTCGAAGCGTTCACAAGCATCGCGGGTGTCAACGCGCGGTGTGAACCAGACATAGTCGAACGGCAGCGTTTCGCTGCCGAACAATATTGCATAGGCGTTTGCGGTGTTTTCGCCGGCACTTACTTCCAGAAAGGCGAGGCTGATGATCGCGCGGCCGGGCACCATGCGGCGGAGATGAAAGGGGACTGCGCGGTCTTTGCGTGCGTGGCCTGCGCCGGCGATTAAGATAGCGCCGTCGATCTCACCGTTAGCACTCATTTCGTGCGCCAAATGCGCATCGCGGGCAAATTGAGCGTAGGCCATAGCCTCGATCATCTCGTTATTGGCGTAGCCACAATGGGCGGCATCGATCTCCTGATTTAGGTTTTCTGCATCCGCTGTTGGCAAGGGACGATCTAGTTGAAGGCGGTGGACAAGCTCTGACGCGGTGCCGGCCAAGCCCAATTTTGCTAATGCGCGGGCCTCGGTGCGACTCATATTCGCAGCGTGCAAATTAAGGCCAGCGCGCAGGCCTACTTCGGCGATAGGCTGGTATAGCGCCCATTCGGGCCAGCCGGATGTTTGCCAGCCAACCGCCTCGCCGATCCCGCCCGCATCGCCGGGTGACTGCGCCAAATAATCGCTGAGCGCGGTTGCTTGTGACATGTCGAACATCTCCAGGGCTAGACCCGGACGGCGGCCCGCATTCGCCAGGGCCATGATGATCTCGGCCTGCAGCAAATGGTGATCTGGATTGTCGTGCGTTTCACCCAGCAGGATAAAAGGGGCCGGTACAAGGGCAGAAAACAATTCTGTACGCTCAACAAAGCGGGCTTCGGCGACGCTCCAGATACGGCCAACCAGCGCGTGTTCACGGTAATGTTCGGCGCGCCATAGTGACGGCGTGGCGCATCCGCCAAGCAGCGTTAGCGCAACTAGGAGCCAGGCGCATAAACGTTTATCCAGCATCATCTAGAGATAGTAGAGGATTAAGCAGATACCAAGCAGCACGACGATCCAGAGCGCAGCAAACCCGGTGCTCCAGGTGCGGGCGAGAATGCTGGCCGGGCCGTAATGCCGCGCCGCCGCGCGCTGAAACAGGCTGCCGCCATGCGCCACCAGACGCGCGCCGCCTTGCTCGGCGCTTATCCATAATCGTTCGGCGCGGTGCGCTGCGCCGAGGCCGAGGCGGCGATAAAGCCAATCCGCATCGAGATTCACCGATGGCAGTTCCGGCGGATAGAGCTTTGCTAGATTGAGCCAAGCAAAGGCCAGGGCTGAGAAAAACAGCAATTGCAACTGGGTCAGGACATGGTCTGCCGTGTAAGGCGCGTACTGCACCTCCCACGGCAGAAGACCATAAAGCACGCTCGGAAAAACGCCGATCCCGATGCACAGCAGCGCACTCAGACCCATCGCCAGTAGCATATTGAGCGGCGGCTCGCGCGTGCGGAGGCCGGAATCATGGGCGAAGAATGCGAAATAAGGAATTTTGATGCCGGCATGATGAAACACGCCGGCGGAAGCAAACAGCAGAAGCAGCCAGACGACCCAATAGCCTTCTTCCGCTGCCGCTACCATCACCATCGATTTACTGACGAAACCGGAGAATAGTGGGAACGCCGAAATCGACGCCGCGCCGACAATACAAAGGCCAGTGGTGATCGGCATGGTCTTGTACAGGCCGCCCAGTTCCGAGCCGTTGATCTTGCCGGTTTGGTGCAGCACCGCACCCATCGACATCAGCAACAGCCCCTTGAACAAGACGTCGTTGAAGGCGTGGCTGATGGCGCCGTTCATCGCCAATTGGCTGCCGATACCAATGCCGACCACCATGAAGCCGACCTGGTTTATCAGGCTGAAGGCGAGCACCCGGCGGAGGTCATTCTCGATTACTGCGAAGAAGATCGGGAACATGGCCATGGCGGTGCCGATATAGATCAGCACCTCGGTGCCGGCATACCCTCGCGCCAGCCCATAGACCGCAACTTTGGTGGTAAAGGCGCTCAAGAAAACCATACCGGTGGGCGTTGCCTCTGGGTAGGCGTCGGTGAGCCAGCTATGCACCAGGGGAAAAGCGCATTTGATGCCAAAGGCGGTGAAGATGAGGATGCTGGCAAGCGAGCTCAGGCTCATCGGGCCAAAGGCCGGCGAACCGGTCTCGGATATATGCAGAAGCGCACCGGCGAGCAGCAGCAGACCGGATGAAATCTGCATCGTCAGATAGCGCAGGCCGGCCGCACTAGCGCGCGGTGTGCGCCGCGCCCAAATCAAATATACCGATGACACCGCCATGATTTCCCAGGCGACGAACAGCGTAATTAAATCACCGGCGAACACCGCGCCGAGCGCACCGCCCGCATAGATCAAGGCCGCAACCTGTTGCATGCGGTCCTTAATATGGAAGGCATAGAGACAGGCGAGGAAGGTAGCGAGGTGAAACAGAATGCCGAACAGCAGTGACAGTTTGTCGGAGCGTACCAGCTCGAGATGGGTGTCGAATAGCACCACCTGCAGGCCGCCGCCATCGGCGATGTACCACAGGTTCCAGCCGCCGAAGATCGGCACCAAGAGCGTCAGGAACGGACGAAGACGGCCCGGCGCCAAGGCCACCAGCAGCGCCCCGGCGAAAAAGATCAGGAACGGCGGCAGGCTATCGGTCATAGTAATCTTCCGGGCGCATCACAAATTTGCGCAGGAGCTTGGCCGCAAAGACTAGCGCGACGCAGGCGACGAATCCGTAGAAGCCGTAAAAGCCGAACCAGCCTTCCCAGCTGAACAGGTCATGACGGTGGATCACCAGATCGAGCAGCAGCAAGACGATGCTGACGGCAAGGAAGATGCGCACCATCAACACCACGTTCTTGCGTTTCTCAATCCATGCTTTGTCGCTCATGCCGCTATCCTTACATTCCGACCAGCGGCCGCAGCAGGTTGAATAGGAACTGCGGATAGGCAAATAGCGCCACCGAACCGAGCGCGGTAATCGAGATCGCAACCAATTGTAACTTCGGCGCTTCGGCGATGCCGCCCACGACCGGGAGTGGCTGCCCGCCAGTTGGGAAATAGGCGCGCACAATCAGCGGTAAAAAATAAAGCGCGTTGAGTAGCGAACTAATGAGCAGCACGGAAAGCAGTGCATAAGCGCCGTCGTCGAGGGATCCGAGCACGAGATAATATTTGCTCCAGGCGCCGGAGAAAGGCGGTAGGCCGATCAGCGCCAGCGCACCTATCGTGAACGCGCCCATGGTAAACGGCATGCGCCGGCCGATGCCGTCCAACTGGCTGACATGGGTTTTTCTCGTCGCTGTGTAGATGGCGCCGGCGCAGAAGAACAGCGTGATCTTGGCGAAGCCGTGCATGGCGATATGCATCGAGGCGCCCATCACTGCATGGGCGTTGGCCATGGCAACACCGAGGACGACGTATGAAAGCTGGCTCACGGTCGAATAGGCGAGGCGGTGTTTCAAATTGTCCTGGCGGAGCGCCAGCAGTGAAGCGATCAAGATGGTCGCGCCGCTAACATAGAGCAGCCATTCGCCGCTGGCGAAATCGCGTATCGCATCGAGGCCGAATATATAAAGACCGATCTTGACGATGGTAAACACCCCTGCCTTGACCACGGCGACGGCATGCAGGAGGGCGCTGACCGGCGATGGTGCTACCATCGCGGCCGGCAGCCAGCCATGAAACGGCATCAATGCCGCCTTGCCGACGCCGAAGACATAGAGCACCAGCAGCACCGCCATTACCGGCTCCGAAACGGCGCCCATGAGAATGCCGCCGGCGCGGAATTCCAGCGTACCAACCGCCACCCAAGTCCAGAGGATCGCCAGCAGCAACAGCATGATCGAGGTCGAGAGTAGGATCGCTAGATAGCGCCGCGCGCCGCGGCGCGCCTCCTCGGTACCGCTATGAGCAACCAGCGGATAGGTGCACAGAGTGAGCGCCTCGTAGAAAAAGAACAGAGTGAGCATGTTGCCGGCAAAGGCAATGCCAATGACACTGGCTAAGGCGAGTGAAAAGCAGATGTGAAAGCGGGTCCGATGCGGCTCGCCATTGGCGGCGAGATAGCCGATCGAATAGATCGTGGTGACGATCCAGAGAAACGACGCGAGCAGAGCAAACAGCATGCCGAGGGGCTCGACCTCGAATGCAAATTTGAGGCCGGGCGCGAATTCGAACAAGCTAATCGACGGCCGGTCACCGACCATGACCGAAGGCACAAGCGCCGCCACCGCGGCCAACAGGCCGCAAGAGGTGACCAGTGATACTTCATTGCGGAGGTGCGCAAAGCGCCCGATAATCGACAACAAAACAGCACCACAGATGGGGATCGCTAGAGCCAGAAGAATAAGCGCGCCGCCGCTCAATGCGCTATTCCCAACAGCATCTCTGCTCCGCGTTCGGCAACGCCGACGGTAATATCGGTATGGACGCCGAAATAGAGCGAGGCAGCGAGCAGAATCCAGGTTGGGATCAACATCTGCAACGACGCCTCGCGGATCGCATGTGCACCCGGCGGGGGCGGACGGAAATAGGCTGCTTCAATCACTCGCCCGACATAAACCAGAGCCACTAGCGAGCCCAACAGGATCAACACCGCGACCGGCCAGAGATCGGCCTCGAGCGCCGCCTGCACGAGATACCATTTGCTGACGAAGCCGGAGGTGAGCGGCACACCGACCAGGCCCAAGCCGCCAATAATCAACGCCGCCGTGGTGAAAGGCATACGCCGGCCGAGGCCATGCAGGGCGCTGAGTTCAACCGAGCCGGTGCGGTACATCATGCAGCCGAGCGCCAGGAAGATACCGCCCTTCATCATCGCATGATTGAAAATATGCACGATTGCGCCGGTCAGTCCGCTGGTCGATGCAAAGCTGATGCCGAGCGCCAAATAGCCGATCTGGCCGATGCTGGAGTAGGCGAAGAGGCGCTTCAGATCGTACTGGAATATCGCCACGGCTGAGCCGACCAGAATAGCGATCAGTGATAGCGGCATGAGAATTTCCATCAGCGGCATGCGCTCGAAAGAAAATTCTGCACCGAACAGAGTAAAGACGAAGCGCAGCAACACATAGGCGCCGACCTTGGTCGCCGAAGCGGCGAGAAAGGCAGAGACGGCGGAGGGCGCGTGGGTATAGGCGTTGGGCAGCCAGATATGGAGCGGAAAGAGCGCGAGCTTAATCAGTATGCCGACGGTGATGAAGGCAAAGGCGGCATAGATCGGCCGCATATCCGGAACCTTGGCCACACGCTGCGATAAATCGGCCAGATTGAGCGTGCCGGTCATCATGTAGAGGAGGCCAATGCCGATTAGTAGGAATGTCGCGCCGATGGTTCCCATGATGAGATATTGAAAGGCGGCGGCGCGGGCGCGGCGCGACGACCCCAGGCCGATCAGCACATAAGAGGCGAGCGATGAGATCTCCATGAAGACGTAAATATTGAACGCATCGCCGGTCGCCGCGATGCCAAGGAGGCCGGTCAGTGCTAGCAAATACAAGCCGTAGAACAGATTGTGCCGCGGGGCCGCGATCTCACTGGCGACGCTTTCGCGCATGTAGGGCGTGACCACGGCGGCGATAGCGGAGATCACCAATAGCACGAAACAATTGAGCGCATCGAGCCGATATTCGATGCCGAACGGCGGCGCCCAACCGCCGAGATGGTAGGAAATAACACCATCCGCCATGACCCGTATCAGCAGCAGGATCGACATCGCCAACAGCGCCCAGCTCACCAGCGTGGCGAAAGCCCAAGCGAGAGTGGGCCGGCGCAAAAGTACACAGAGCGGCGCCGCGATCAGCGGTAGCGCGACCTGCAAGATGGGAAGGTGGCCGGCGATCATGCGCTGCCCGGCCCGGGATCGTTGTCTGCTTCGTGAATCTCGTCTTCCTCGACGGTGCCATAGTCGCGCTTGATGGCAATGGCGAGAGCCAGCCCGACTGCGAGTGTCGAGACCGAAACCACAATGGCGGTGAGAATTAAAACATGCGGCAGCGGGTTGGAATAGAGGCTGTAAGCGGAATCCAGGATCGGCGCTGTGCCACCGGTCACTTTGCCGATGGTGATGAACAGCAGAAACACTGCCGTTTGAAACAGGCTGAGGCCGATCAGCTTTTTGATCATATTGTGGCGCGCCACTAAGGCATAAAGTCCGATCGTTGCTAGCGCAATCGCGGCCCAATAATTGAAGTGAGTGAGGATGTCCATTGTGGTCGCGCGCCCGTCCGCCTCAGCGCCGCCGGGCAAAGCTGAAGAAGATGACCATCATCACCGCGGCAACCGTCATGCCGACGCCGATCTCGACGATCAGAATGCCGATATGATTGCCCTGCGCCGCCTCATGCGCGAGCACGCCATATTCGAGAAAACGCCCACCATAGATGAGATTCGCGACGCCCACCCCGGCATAGAGCAGGACGCCGACGCAGGCGATAGAGATCAATACCGCCATAGGCGCAGCACGGCGCGCCGTCTTCACGTCGAAAACGATGGCATAGAGGATGAACGCGGCGGCGATGATGACGCCAGCCTGAAAGCCACCGCCGGGACCATAATCGCCGTGCATCTGGACGTAAAACCCGAACAGTAGGATGAACGGGATGAGCAGTTTGGCCATCACCTTAAGGACGAGGAAATCGCTCATGCCGAATCCTCCTCAGCTGGCGCGGGTACACGTCTCTGGCGTCGGGTTGCGCCACCCAACAACACCAGAACTCCCATGCCGGCGGTGAAGATCACGGTCACTTCACCAAGCGTATCAAAGCCCCGATAGCTAGCGAGCACGGCAGTTACCACGTTTGGCACCCCGGTCTCGGTTTGGCCACGCTCTAGATAATAAGGTGCGACATGGAGTTGCGCCGGAGCATCGGCAATACCAAACGCCGGCATACCGAGAGTGGCGTAAATGAGCAGGCCGGCGGTAGCGAACGAGACGGCAAGCGGCAGCCAAGGCTTGGTGCGGCTGCGCTTTTCCTTGTGACCGGTAAGCGCGATGGCGAGCAGCATCAGTACCGTAGTGACACCCGCGCCGACGGCAGCTTCGGTGAAGGCGACATCGACCGCATCCAGGACCACCCACAACGCAGCCATCAGCAGACTGTAAATTCCGAGTACCATCGTCGAAGCGAGCAAATTGCGAAGCCAGACCGCGGCAATACCAGTGGCGGTGACAAAGATCAGCAAGATTATGTTGAGAGTGAGGTCTATGGCTCGCCGTCCTTGTCGCGCGCCTTGTCGCGCGACCGTACCCATGGCTTAAGGCCGTCAAGCAGAGCTGCATGGGCTAGGGCGTGCGTGGCGACTGGGCTAGTGAACAGCAAAAATATGAAGATCAGCACCAATTTGACCGATACCAGCCAATCGTCCGATTGTAACAGCAGGCCCAATAGGAGAAATCCAGCACCAGTCGAATCGGTGAGTCCGGCAGGATGCATGCGTGTGAATAGGTCTGGCATGCGCCAGACGCCGACGCCGCTGACGAGCACAAAAAATGCGCCGATGGCGATCGAAATCCAACTGAGAATGTCTAGAATCACGATTGCTTGTCCGCCTGGGCGCGTCCCCGTTTTACGTAACGCAGCACGGCGATTGTGGCGACGAAATTGATAAGCGCATAGAGCAGCGAAATATCAAGGAAATCTGGCCGCCCGGTGACAAAGCCCATCACCGCGATGAGCAGCACCGTCTGGCTGCCGATGAGGTTCACCGCCAGGATTCGGTCATATACGGTGGGTCCGGCAAAAGCACGGGCGAGCGCCAGGATCATGGCGGCAATCAGGGCGGCGGCGGCGGCGAGGAACATCACGCCCCGTCGCCCGACGGCTTGGACGGTTTAGCTGGTGTGGCCTCGGTTGTGGTGACACGGCGGTCCATGTCGCCTGATTTTAGATCCTTCATAGCCGCGTGGGTGAGCGCGTGCACTTCTATGTTGCCTTCGCGGACATCGGTCGAACATGTGCCAGGGGTAAGTGTAATCGAGTTGGCGTAGATCACCCGCCCAAGATCGCTGCGCTGGGTGCTAGGCACGCGCTCCAGTATCGGATCGATATCGAGGCGCGGTGCCAGCACTTTGCGCGTGACGATTAGAGACCAAAGGATGATTTGTCCGGCCAGCCATAGCCAATAGAACGGCAGGCGCCACACGGGACCGAGGAAATCGCGCCGCTGGTCCAAAAGATCCATGCGCAGCGTAATGGCGACAGTGATCGCGGCACAAATAGAACCAGTGATGAGGAGAAAGGGAGTGAAATGGCCGGACAGGATCACCCAGGTTCCGAACAGCACTGCGAACAGGCCGACCGCGTGCAACAATTTTCCCTCCGCGAAGATAAATCCCGCGAAACGCCCAAAACTAAAGGGAATCGGTTCGATTCGCGACTTAATTATGCCTTATGGGCAAGGGGGCGCAAAGCCCCCTAGACTGATGTTAGGGGCGCAACCGGATCATTCTAATATGGTGGCGTAATCAGCGACGGAAAGAGCTTCAGGGATCAGGCCCTGTTCATACATGAATTGGGCGAAGCGGGTATAGCGTGCGCGGTCGAGTGCCGCGGGGCGGAGCGCAAATCGCGTTAGCGTATCGCGCCAGGCCCGCCGGTTGAGTTCATCGTTCAATGCGCTGCGGCCGCGGATGAATAGCGCCCAGCTTTCGTCGGGATGGTTCACTAGATAGCGCACGCCGTCTTCGAGGGCGTCGAGAAAGCGGCGCAAAACGGCGCGATCCATGCGCTCCGGATTTGCCACCAAAATCAATTCATCATAACTCGGCACGCCTTCTTCCTCGACGTAGAAGGCGTGTCCCTTATGGCCCTCAATGTCCATTTGGTTGAGCTCAAAGTTGCGGTAGGCTCCGATCACTGCATCAACCTGGCCGGATAGCAATGCCGGCGAGAGCGAAAAATTGACGTTTACCAGGGTGATGTCGTTGAGGCTGAGGTCGTGGCGCGCCAACATGGCGCGCAGCAACGCATCCTCGAATCCGCCGATCGAATAGCCGACCTTGCGCCCCTTAAGGTCGGCGATCGATTTCACTGGCCCATCTTTGAGCACTAGCAAGGTGTTGAGCGGCGTTGCTATCAAAGTTCCAAAGCGCGTCAGTGGCAGGCCTGCTGCGACCTGGACATGAAGCTGCGGCTGGTAGGAAATGGCTATATCGGCCTTGCCGGCAGCCACCAGCTTCGGTGGGTCGTTTGGGTCGGCCGGTGCGATAATTTCCACGTCGAGCCCGTGCGCTGCGAAATAACCACGTTCTTTGGCGACGAACAGCGGCGCGTGATCGGGATTGATGAACCAGTCGAGCAGCAGGGTAAGTTTGTCAGTCGCTTGGGCGCCAGTTGATGCAAGTAACAAGGCGAGTGTCGCCGGCAAAAGAATAGAGCGGCGGAACATGCGGAACATGGCGGGGTTACTCCTTTTGGTGGTTCGGTAATTTATCGGGCTGCCAGGGCAGGGCGTGGCGCAGACCATTGTCGACGATGAAATAGATAATCACGGCGAAGAACGCCAGTGTGAGTAGCGCCGCGAACATCAAATCGGTTTGTACGCGCCCGTTGGCGTGTAGCATGAGGTAGCCGAGGCCAGCGCTGGCACCGACCCACTCGCCGACTACTGCACCGATTGGCGCGACCGCAGTGGCGACGCGTAATCCCGAGGCGAGGGCGGGCAAGGCGGCAGGTATGCGGATGCGGGAGAGGATCTTCCAACGGCTGGCGCCCATGGTCCGGGCGAGATCGGTCCAACCCGGCTCAGTACGGCGCAGGCCGTCGAAGAAACTGACGGTCACTGGGAAATATATAATCAGCGTCGCCATTGCCACTTTGGAGGCGATGCCATAGCCCAACCACAGTACCAGGATGGGCGCCAACGCGAACACCGGCACTGCCTGGGAGGCGACTAAAACTGGCAACAGCCAGCGCCGCGCAGGGCGGAAATAAGCCAGTGCCAGGGCGCTTGATACGCCGAGTACTACGCCGCACATAAGGCCGAGGATGATTTCCAGTAACGTTACGCCGGCATGCCCGAGGATCGTCAGGTGATGTGCCCACCAAGCATCGGCAACGCGCACCGGCGTCGGCAAAATGAAATGCGGTGCGTCGGTCAGCCAGACGATGACTTGCCAGAGCAGCGCCAGGCTGGCGACCATCACAAGTGGGCGGATGAAACGCATCAAATTTGTGCATCCGCAGCGCGGAGGCGCCGCAGCAACTCCGCATGATAGCTGAGAAAGTCAGCATCGGCGGGGTCGCGCGGCGTATTGCCGGCGGGCGGAGGCACTTCACTGAGCAGTGCCGGACGCCCGGCCATGATGAAGACGCGCTCACCGATTCGCAGCGCTTCCATTGGGTCATGGGTGACGAGCAGGATCGTGCGCCCGTGCAACAGTTTGGCGGCAAGCTCCTGCAGGCGCAGGCGGGTGATTGCGTCGAGTGCGGAAAACGGCTCATCCATCAGCACCACTGGGCGGTCTTCCATCAGGGTGCGGGCGAGGGCTACACGCTGGCGCATTCCTCCCGACAGTGTCGCCGGCAGGGCTTTCTCGCGATCCGCGAGACCAACTCGGGCGAGTAAATCACGGGCCCGGGCGCGGTCCGGTTGATCACCGCGCAGGCGGGCACCCAACATGACGTTGCTAAGCGTATCGAGCCATGGCAGCAGCAAATCTTGTTGTGCCATATAGGCAATAGAGCCGGATAATTCGGCCGGTGCGCTGGTACTATTTGCACGAATATCGATCTTGCCACCCGCCTCGAATTCTTCGAGGCCGGCAATCAGGCGCAACAGGCTGCTTTTGCCCACGCCGCTCGGCCCAAGAAGGGCGCTGCAAAGGCCTGCTGGCAGATCTAGATTCAAATCTTTAAACAGATAGGTGCCAGCGTAGCTGAGGCTGACGCCTGAAATTATTATGGCAGGGGGCGGCGGTATCGCTGCTGGGGGAGAGGAGGTATGCGGCAAATTCCCAGTTCCTACGCCGGCATTAACCGGGTCAGGTTTCGGGGTCGTTGGCAACGCCAACCTCTCAGCCGAAATGGCTCCCCCCGAGAAGAATATGACTATGTCCGACCGATGCAGCGGGCGCAAGGCCATTCCGGCGAATTCTGGGTGTTCTGCCTGATTTCAGGTCTCCGCCGCTCGAGCCACCGGTAACTAGGTACGCTGAACTTCAAGCAATATGGCTCCGACCTCTCTAATTTAGTGTTGCCGTTGCCTAAGAGACGATTGTCAGAGGCCAAAGAATTCGCTGTCGAAAAATAATTTGGTAGTAAAATATGACATGGCGAAACCCGGTCCTGGCGTTAAGGTTCCGGTATGAAAACATGCAAAAAAGTGCGTGGAGAGGCGCGATGAAGGCTTGGTACAAGCGGTTTTACCGGCGTGGGGCGGGGCTCCGATGGGCGTTGGCGTTTGTCTTAATATGCTCTGCCTTATCGGTCACTCTGTCGCTGCACGCACAACAGCCGGAATTGCCGCTGGAGGCTCTGGCCATCGAAACTTCGGCAGGCATGCGCCAATTCCAGGTCGAGGTGGCGCGGATGCCCGAGCAGCGCGCCATCGGCTTGATGTGGCGTAAAACTATGGCGCCTGATCGTGGTATGCTGTTCGATTTCGATGTTGAGCGTCATGTCACCATGTGGATGCAGAATACGGCGCTGTCGCTGGATATGTTATTTATTACGGAGGACGGCAGCGTGGCCTCGATAGCTGCAGATACCACGCCATTCTCTACCGATCGCATCTCTTCCGGTGTTCAGGTGGGCGCCGTTCTTGAGCTTCTGGCCGGCAGCGCCGAGCGCTTGGGTATTGCGCCAGGCGACAGGGTACGGCATTCAATGTTTGGCAACCCGCCTTGAACATAGTGAGATACCCTATCTTTTCAAAAGCAGCAGAGCAGCACATCCTATGTGGATATCAAAAGCCGTCGCCTTTTTAATTGTCGCCTGTCTGTGCGTGGGCATGCCGTTTGCTGCGCCTGCATGGGCCGACGATGCAGAGGATGCGGCGATCGAGGCAGCACGGCTTGCCACACAATTGGAACATTTAATCAACACTGGTCGCTGCGTGAACTGCGACCTTACGAGCGCGAAGATCGGTGCACAGAAGCTAAACGGTGCCAGGCTCACGGGCGCGAAACTCACCGGCGCCGATCTAGCTGGCGCTGATTTCCGTCAGGCCGAGCTGGCAAAGGCTAAAATGAGCGGCGCTAATCTCTCCGGTGCAAATCTTGAGGGTGCCAATCTTACCGGCGCGGATCTTTCCGAGGCCAATTTGACCGGTGCCAATTTGCGTAGCGCTGATTTAACCGGCTCCGACCTCAGCGGTGCCAATTTGACCGGCGCGGATTTCTGGGGTGCCGAGATCCGCCGCGCTGATCTGACCGACCTCAACGTTGACAAATCCGTCGGAATCACTGAGGAGGAGGTCGGTAGCTCAGGCAAGGTTTCTATCTTCGACCGCTAAGGCGACTGGGCGTTAGAGCATAAGCCGCTGGATTTTAACCGGAGAAAGCATTACCTAGCGATAGATCGGGGCGTGGCGCAGCCTGGTAGCGCACCTGCTTTGGGAGCAGGGGGTCGGAGGTTCAAATCCTCTCGCCCCGACCATTTAAATAAATAAAAACAAATACCTAACTAGAAACCCGCTCCGGCGGGTTTTCTTTATTTGGTCTGGGTGCACACCAAACATCAGAGCCGTCGCGCGGCGTTTCGCACCTAGGGTGCACGAAAACGCCAAATCCTGCTGATTCGTCTTTTTCACGAGCCATCGCCATCCGATCTTGCGCCTAAAAAACACAGCCGCGCCCCATTTCGAAAAAGCATCATGCCCCACTAAGGCATCATGCCCCACTAAAGACGCTGAGAACGCGGCCGTAGAATCCGATTGAGCGCAAATGGCTTCTCAGCACGCCTCTATCACGCCGCAAGCTTTGCACCAATGCGAATAGGTGCAGCTATGGCTCTAAGCGAGCACTTCGGCCAGAAAGTTCTCCATCGCCTGCCATGACCTGCCGTCGGCGTCCGCTTGGTACATTGCGCCCATCTCCGGTGCATTCGCCTCTGGATTGGTAAAGGCATGCAAAGTATTACCGTAGCCATGGACTTGCCAATCCGCGCCGCCCGAAGTGAGTTCCTCGGCAAGCGCCACGACGTCTGTTGGCGGCACCATCGGATCATCCCAACCATGCAAAGCGAGTACTTTGGCCTTAATGGAGTTGCCATCAGTGTTTCCCGGTTTATTAAACAAGCCGTGAAAACTCGCCGCGCCTTGAAAGTTTTCCCCTGTACGGGCGAGATCCAGTACGCACAGTCCACCAAAGCAGTAACCGGTAGCGGCAATTTTGTTGGCATCGACTTCCGCTTCGTCGCGTAGTACTTGAAGGCCGATTTGAAGCCGGTTCTGAAGCATGGGACGGTCTTCTAGGAAGGGCGTCATGAGCTTGGTGTTTTCCTCTGGGTCATTACCGAGCACGCCCTTGCCATAAACATCCATCGCCAGACCTGCGTAACCGAGGCCAGCGAGTTTGCGCGCGACTTCTTCTTCGAAGGGGCTACGACCAGCCCACGCGTGTACGATCAGTACGCCCGGGCGAGGGCCGGGGGCGGCATTGTCCCAAGCGAAATAGCCCTCGAGAGGGGTGTCGCCATCGGCGTAGTCGATGGTTTTTGTTTGAACGGCCATGGGTCTTCTCCTTCAATCTGTGCGTGCGGTGCGGCGGTAGAACAAGGAAGCTACTGGTTCAGAGAACTTGTAAGATAGAGGCTCTGATGCTGAATATCACTTTGTAATAGGTTCTAAAGGGTAAGCTTTCTTAGTTGTTATTGGTGCCCAAATTAAGCGGATCGACTTCATGGTGGTCCGAGAGCTGCCATGGAGGGCAAGTCTCGCGGCCTTAAGTATCGCCAGCTGTCATCGTCCACTCAAGGCGGCGAGAATACGGCTGTTTTACAACACTTTGCTGGCGTTTCCATATAATGAATTGCAAGGTGGCTAGGGGGAAGTGGAAGGCTCATCATGCGTCAGAGAAGGTTCCATATTGGTCGCCTGTTGGCACTCTTCGCGGGCCTTTCGCTAGCAGCTTGTCAATCTGCCCAGGTCGCTTCCCAACCCGGAGACATGGTGTTCGACAAAGGCGAGATCGCAATCTACGTGACGAGCAATGGCTGGCATTCGGAGATTGTGGTGCCGCGGACGCGGATGCCTGTCGGCACGATACCGGAAGCCGCGGACTTTCCGGATGCGCTCTACTTCAGCTTTGGATGGGGCGACGAAACATACTACCCGGCACCAGATCCGACTTTTGGCATGACGCTTCGTGCCGCGTTGCTGCCGACACGGGCAGTCATCCACCTGACTGGCTTGCCGGCTCACCCAAAGAGCGTTTTCCCAGCCAATGAGGTAATTGAGGTAAGGCTTTCAAGCAAAGGATTTGGTCAACTCGTCGCCTATCTAAACGGCAGTTTTGCCCGCGAGCCTACCCGCCAGCCCACCCGGGGTCTCTATCGCTTCAGTCGTTTTTATCCGGCGATGGGTGAGTTCCACCTGTTCAATACGTGCAACACCTGGACGGCAAGAGGGCTTAACCAGGGCGGCTTGCCGATCCAAGTTTTTGGCGCCTTGCGGGCTGAGGATTTCATGCTACAGGTCCGGCAATTAGCGATACAAGCCGATTGAGCGCAAATGCCTTCGCAGCACACCTCGATAACGCTGCAGGGGATCATCCGGCACGCGTTGGCAGTGGTACGACGTTCTCGCCACCGTCTGGCGTTAGAATTTGATCAAGCTGCCATATGAGGTTTGCCCGTCACGAAACACGTCACACGCCAGCCAAATTTGCCGAAATTTTTCCACGTTAAGAACGCGCGCTCGCGGGATGTTTTAGGAGCGCGACCTTCAAGCTTTTAGGTGGTGGGACATCGATAATGGCTTCGCTCGCCGAACGGATCGCAAATCGCGTTGAAGATGAGGGCGCGCCTGTTGGCATAGAAGATGAGGGCGCGCCTGTTGGCATAGATGTAAAAGGGGAGGTTAAGGTACTATAGCTAGGTTATTAGCAGTCGTCGTTGTCTATACCCCACGGCATTTTGGTTTTGCAGAACTTGGCACCTGTCATTTTAGTACCCTTTATGTCCGCGCCAGTAAGATCGGCTCCCCGCAAGTTGGTTCTAAACAACTGAGCATTGCGTAGGTCGGCATTCCGTAAATTAGCATTCCGCAAGTCGGTCTGAACCAAGTTGGCCTCCTGCAAATTGGCCTCCTGTAAGTTGGCCTTACGCAAGTCGGCATTCTTCAAATTGGCATTTTCCAAATTGGCATTACTCAAGTTGGCTCCGCTCAAGTTGGCTCCACTCAAGTCACATTCACGACAAGATTTTTTAGCCTCAAACTTCATCAAGTGATTTTTATCAAACGCAAAAGCAGCGGAGCCGGTGCACAGTAGGCCCGCTAGCACGAGAAGTACCGCCAAACTGGATAGATTGCGCATAGTACACTTCCTCCCCCGCGTTACCGCCTGAGATACCTTAGTACCGTCTAACCACATTATTCTTGACGCCTAACTCAGAGTCTGCAGAGTTTTTGCCTTAATCATCTCGAAATCAATCTTCGCACCGAGCCCCGGCGCCATCGGGACATGCACCATGCCATCCGCATCGACTTCGATGTCTTCGGCTAGCCCGTACTTCTGCGCCCCGTCAGGCAGCAACACTTCAAAGAACTCGCAATTAGCGATCGCGCCAGAAACATGCAGATTGGCGACGTTGTTGAGTGAGTTTCCGCCATGGTGGACTTCGAAATTCATACCAAACGCCTCGGCTAGATGGGCTGCTTTGACGCAGGCGGTGATGCCACCCTTCACCGCCACGTCACCCCGTAGATAGTCGGTCGCCTGCTGTAGGATCCAAGGCGCGTAGCCCAGAAAGCCTCCCGGCGAATATTCCGTCGCTAGGATCGGTAGCTTGAGCAAACTTCGTAGTTTTACATAATTGTACAGATCTTGTTCTGCGAGCGGGTCCTCGTACCAGTAATACTCCATTTCGTGGATCGCCTGGCCAACCCGCAGCGCCTGCGGGAAGTCATAGGACCATGTGGAATCGAGCATTAACGTGTAGTCGTCGCCGACCGCGTTACGCACTGCCTCACATACGGCAATGTCGGTCTTCCAAAAAGTCGGCGGATGAATTTTGTAGGCGGCCCAGCCAGCCGCTTTGATCGACAACGCCTCCTCGACATAAGCCTCGGCCGACTCCAGGGTCGGCGAACTAGCATAGGCCGGCAGGCTCGAGCGCGCACTCCCGAGCAGTTGGTGGATCGGCAGGCCAGCCACCTTGCCGGCGATATCCCACAGCGCGACATCCATTGCCCCGATCGCACGCAGGGTCGTCGCGCGCGAGCGTTGGTGCATATCGCGGTTGAGCCGTTCGCGGTCGAGCGGGTCTTGGCCCATCAATTGCGGCTTTAAATGATCTATCAACGACTGCGCGTCGAGGTGCCCGCCACGGCTCGATGTACCGAGGAAAGCATGGCCTTCGACCCCGTCATCGGTGCCGATCGTCAGCAGACCAAGCTGACTTTGGCCAGAAAATTTGGCGATATGCCGTCCGTACTGCGTTGCCGGGATGCCATCCCAAGCGAACAGCGTCAAAGTGATATTGTCAATCTTCATGGTAAAATACCTCCCTGTTAGGGGACCAGGTCAGCAAATCATAACCGACCAATCTGGTCCAATAACCTGCACGGCTTGTGACTATTCCGCCCGGACCTAACAATCATCGGCTACCTGATTTGGCAGTAATTGTCGCTTGCGACGTTGTGCGCAAGGTGCATCTATTGAAGCTTTTGAGGCCTGATCATACGGGGCGGCATTAAAAGAATGACCGGCCTGTGGGTGTCTATACTGACGCAGCATATTAATTGGCATCTCTGTAGGGATTTTGTTTTTTGATTTGGGCCGGGGACGTTATCTCATCAGCGCGGTGAAATTATCGTAGATAGCCCGGGCGGTTAGGCTGATGTTGGGAAGTTTCTCTGCGATGTCGGCATCTAGGAGGGCCAGCGCGCCGGTTCCGAGTGTGGTTTCGAGAGATTGTGTATAGGCCGGCACGCCGCCCCATTCCGCCACCGTTTTTGCTGTTAGTTCGACATGAAATTGCAGTCCATAAGCATGCCGCCCGACACGGATCGCTTGAGTTGGGCAAAGGCAGGAAGAGGCAAGGATTTCCGAGCCCTTGGGCGGGGTGGTTATCTCACAGCTATGCCATTGCAGGCAGGCGAGACTTACGTCCAAGCCTTCAAACAAAGGGTCCGACTGGCCTGCGGTGGTAAGTGATACTTCCATCAGCCCGACCTCCGGCTCGGTCATGCGTCCCACTGTGCCGCCCAGTGCGTCGGCAAGTAGTTGATGCCCAAGGCAAAATCCCAGATAGGGAATTTGTCGGTCGATCACCGCTTCCCTGATTATCGATTTCTCCGCCGCCAACCAGGGATGCTCGGTCTCGTCGAACACATCCATCGGCCCGCCCATACAAATCAGTGCATCATAGCCTTCGAGCGAGGGAATGGTTTCGCCAGCGTCCAATTCGACGGTGTCGTACACTACACCATCGGCGCGCATGAAATCGCGCCAGGAACCAGGATGCTCTACCTCAATATGTTGTAAAACCAACCACCTCACCTTGATCGCTCCTTTGAATAAATTGCCGCTGTTACATAGCATGGCTGGGTTGCTAAGGGGCAGTGGGGGGGCATTATCTCTATCGCGGATAGCCGTCGAAAATCTCGCGTCTAGGGCTAACAAGTTTTTGTGCTCGTTTTCCACATTCATTGCAGCGCAGTTTGATGTTCAGGATTGAGGTCTGCCCGTGGCCGTTTGCAATTAGCTCGTCAATATCAAATTGGTGATACCGAGAGCACTCATCACAAAAAGTCGAGAGCAAGTACCCATGGTGCTTAAAGTCCGCCATCGTATCGATAACAATTGGTAGCTTATCTTGATTGCAATGAGACGACATTTTCAACCGCGCTGTTTCAGCGGCGCAATATTCTCACCACCGCCTGGGGTTAGAGCCAGCATTGATGCAGCTGTGGCGGCTATTGCTGAGCCGAGTATCGTCACTGCCGACCGTGCCAAATCGGTTGTTTTGTGCCGGTCTATGTATGCTAAGTGCAACGAAGTAAACCCACGGATCAAAATTGACTCTTTGGGCTGGTCATGGGACACCAGCGGGCGTCTTTCAGGTAGGGGATGAGCAGCGAGACGGACTCTGGCGAGCCTATTCGTTCAAGTGCCTCCAGAGCATAACCGATGACATAACGGTTGCCATCATGGAGCGCATCTTTGAGGGTCGCGGTCACTTCCGGGCTATCGGGTACGAGCCGCGCGATAGATTGGGCAGCGTTGAAGCGCACTTCATCCTCCTCGTCACGCAGCGCCTCGAGCAAGACAGCAGTCGTTTTTTCCCGTCCTTTCATCAAACCCAGTGCCTCGATAGCATTGATGCGCACGTAGGCGTTGTCATCGCGAGCGCCTGTTTCCAGGGCGTCATAGACGGCTGTTGATTCCCAGCCAATTTGACCTAACGCATAAACGGCATATTTGCGGACGCGAGGGCCGGCATCTCGCGCCATATCGACCAAGGTGAGTGCCGCCGGTTCACCGAGGCTGGCGAGTGCGTGGGCCGCGTTCCGCACGGTCATCTCCACCTCTGCGTGCTGGCCTTCGTCGACTAAAACGCGGGAATCGTCTACATTTTCACCGTCATTGCTAAGCATAAGTGCGATCAACGTTGTAATGGCCTGCTCACCGACTGCCGAGAGTGCGTAGGCCGCGTTGAGGGACAACACCTCGTCTTCATCTCGCACGGCGTCCGCGAGCACTTCGATTGCAAGCGCAGAAGTTGCGCCCATTCGGCCCAGCGCGATCGCTGCATTGCGACGCTCGAGGGTAGTGCCTTGCCGCAACGTCAACACGTTGTCCTTCAGTTTAGCCTCCGACCCTTCAGCGGCATGTCTGGGCAGCGGCTTTCCAGCCAGCCAGTACCACTGTTGGCGGTAAAGCTCAGGCACGGGATAGCGCGATAGGCTCTCGGGCTCTTGCCAATCAGGTTTGGTTGCGTTCCATGTGACGCCATGTGGTCGCGACATGCGGGCAAATTCGAATTTCGCCATGAAGCGCTCATGAGCAGTGAAATTCTTCATCTTTCGATGCCAGATGTCGTAGTGGATCATCATACAGGTGCCAGCATCGCCAGTTGTTGGGACGCCAATTGCGTCAATATCTTGCGGGCGTTGCGTCAAACAATATGATCCCGGCGCAGTACCCGTTGGTCCTAGTTCCGGGTAAATAGCTTGCGGGTAATACATTATCATGACCCACCACGGGCGATGGTCATGGACCTTTCGCTTGTAGCCCCAATAGCTATCATGATGCCAAACTTGCTCATCGCTGCCAGGAGTATTCTCGTGTGGAAAGCGATGAGGATGCAGCCAGTAGTCTTCACCAACGATGCTGGTGACTGCGCCTTTCACGATGGGGTCGTCGATCACTTGGCGAAATGCGGGTTCAAGTGGCAACAAGTTGTTGCCGGGATTGCCCGCACCATCTTCGCCAAACATGTTGCGCATCGAATTAAACATGCGCGCGTGAAAACTATCGGGCAATTGCGTCTTTAGCATTAAAGAGCCGTTCGCCAAAAAAAAACGAACCTGTTCGTCGTTCAACAGCTGCGGAGTTTCACTTTTTGGTGCGTGTCCGACAGGCGAGTTCAGGCCGACGTTAATATCAAACGCCTGGTCGACGAACTTGTTAACCTTGAATTCGCTATTTTGCATCCGCTCGAGTCCCTACTAATTTGCCGAATACGCATTCGGTGAAGAACCACCCGACATTGCCGGCTTGCTTAGGCTATGGTCGCATGATGAATTTTAGTTCACAACTAAATCTGCCTGAAACCGGGAGGAACAACGATGACCCAGGAAGATCTAGCAGCACGCATGCAAAATATTGAAGACGTCAACGAGATTACTCGTCTGAAACACCTCTATTGTTACTACGCGGATCGGCACGATAGCGATAACTGGGCCAACCTATTTACCGAAGATGGTGTGTTCGATGGTGGTGTATTTGGACGCCACGAAGGGCGGGAAACCATTAGAGCGCTCACTCACCTACCGTTTGCAGTGCACTATGCTACTAATCAGATAATCGACGTGGATGGCGATTGCGCGACTGGGAAATGGCTTTTACTCGAGCCCTGCAGCTTTCCGGACGAAAATGGCGATAAGCCGACATGGGGTATGGCAGCCTATGAAGACGACTATGTGCGTAAAGATGGAGAATGGAAAATCAAATACACCAAGCTGATCCCGCTTACCTACACACCCTATGATCTCGGCTGGGAAAAACAACGCATGATCGAACGCTGAGGTGGTTAATTAAGCGAGCCATTTATCGCGGTCAGGCCATGCTTCGACCATCTTGACGAGCAGGGGATCAATGTTGGGATCGGCCTTTACTTCCTCCGCGAGCGCGCCTGGTTCGGCGTTGAACCCAAGCAGAGAGAGGTCGGTCATTCGCATTGGGTAGAGGATCCCGTCAAGGTGGTCGTATTCATGCTGCAGCAATGTGGCGTGCCAATCATGTGCTTCGAATACTCGATTTTCGCCGTCGAGGGTTTGATGTGTGATTCGGATGTGGCGGTGGCGTGGAGCTTTACCATGTAGCCCGGGCAGGGAAAGGCAGCGTTCCCAGACCGAAACCATTTCGTCATCAATAAATTCCAGCGACGGATTTATTAGTACTGTCCATTCTACCGGCTGCAAATCCGAGCCTGGTGGGATACGACCCGCGTCGATTCGATAGACTATAAGCCGAACGCTTTCATAGACTTGTGGCGCAGCAATGCCAGATGCGCCAATCCATTCAAGCGTATTCTGCATATCAGTCGCGAGGCGCGTGATCTCAGTTGCGGTTGGATCGCTGATCGGATCAGCGACCCGCCGCAGCACTGGGTGACCCATCCTTGCGATTTGTCGTACTGCCATGTCCGTTTCTCCCTCAGCGTTGTCTGAGCCGCGATTAGGCTGTCCGCTTGACTCGTGTACTGAGCCACACAACACTTCAAAGAAAACCCAAGAGGGTTTGCGAATCAAGCCATGCCTGCCGAACTAATATCGTATCCACCAGCGCGAGGGGAGCAAAATCCATGAATCATGTTCGTATCGGTCTGATTGGTGCAACCGGCTGGATGGGCAAGACTCATGCGGCGGTTTATGCCTCGGCGCCGTCAATTTTCGGTAATGGACCGGCACGCCCTGTGCTCGAAATGGTAGCTGACGCTACTGACGAACTTGCCAGCAGGGCAGCTGCCGAATATGGCGCCAAGCGCTGGACGTCAGATTGGCGCGAAGTAGTCATAGACCCTGATATCGACGTGGTCGATATTGCAACGCCCAACAAGATGCACAAGGAAATGGTGATTGCGGCGCTGAAGGCGGGTAAGCATGTTTATTGTGAGAAGCCGTTGGGGCGAACGGCCGATGAGACCCGCGAGATGCTCGCTGCTGCGCGCGATGCTGGTGTAATCACGTTAGTCGGCCACAACTATCCACACAATCCGATCCATAGCGTCGCCCGTGACATTATCAGTGGGGGTGAGATTGGTGAGCTGGTAAATGTTCGCATGAGCTTCAATGTGGATTTCCTCGCGGATAAGGCGGTGCCCTTCATCTGGCGCTGCGACGCAGAAGAAGCGGGAGCCGGCACAGTGGGCGACATCAACGTGCACGTCTTCAGCTTCACCGAATACTTGATTGGCCCAATCGCCGAGGTCTGTAGCCGCCTCACAACCGTCGTCAAAGAACGCGAAGTCGTTGAGGGGGCGATGATCGGCCGGGAATCAGGTGTCGGTACGCGCAAAATGCGCACCGTCGATACGGACGATGCGGTACAAATGCTGGCGCTGTTTCAGAATGGCTGCACCGGAATTTTCGATACCAGCCGCGTGGCGCATGGCCACAAGATCACGATCAATTACGATATTATCGGGCGCCTGGGCTCTCTCAGTTGGACCAACGACCGTTTGAACGAGCTACAGCACTATTCGGCGAATGATGCACCGGATCGTGGTGGTTTCAAGCGTATCGAGACGAACCCCAGTCACCCCTATTATGGTGCTTACTACCCGATCGGTAATATTGGAATGGGGTATAACGACATGAAAGCGATCGAGGTGCGTGAGCTAATTCAAGCGGTCGCTGGAGAAAGCGTTGAAGTGTGGCCGAACTTTGAAGTCGCCCACCGTATACAGCGCTGTGTAGATGCTACGATCCTATCTCATCGAGAACGCCGCTGGGTCAATGTTGGGGAGATCGCCGACTAACTTTTTATGGGTTCATGCGCTTCCTGTGTCACTTTCATCATGGTGGGCACGCTTATACGGGCAATCGCTTGACTCGGTGGAAGCAAGACATAACACTTTAAGGGTATGGATTGAGATATGGGAGTTGAGTCAAATGTGTAGCACTTTGTTGGCGTGGCAAATTTGCCCGCGCAAGGCCTTGGTGGCCTTGCCGCGCAACACCGTGCTATTGAGCTAAATGGCTGCCGTCGACCCTAAAGCCGGGGGTGGAGCTCAGACTTCTGAGTTCCCAGAGTGGTTCCTTAAGAAAAAGAGAGAACGGCTGCTAATCGTTTCTCGTTGGGTGCCCATCTCGCTTATTGGGTTGCCGGTATTGGTACTGCTGGCAATCGTTATTTACCCGACAATCTGGATGTTTTTCCACGCTTTCCATAATACGACGCTGATGTCGTTGACGCGGGATCGCTATCAGTTCGTGTGGTTCGACAATTTCGAAAACGTCTTCACCAACGAACGTTTCCTCAACAGCGTGGTCAATCTGGTGCAATACCTGGTCTTTGGTGCGGTGCTAGAGGTGATCCTAGGCACGGCGATAGCGCTTATGCTGTTCTCGGTCGTGAAATGGAACTGGATGCGGACGGTGCTGCTCATTTGCATGGTGGTTCCGCTGATGTTGCCGCCCGCCATGACAGGCCTAATTTGGCTTCTGATGCTCACCCCCCATAATGGCATTATTAACGAGATCCTGATCATCACGGGGCTTACTACAGAGAAAATTGAGTGGTTTTCGACCAGCCTCTCGCTTTGGTCGATCACTTTCGCCGATATTTGGCAATGGACGTCGTTGCCACTGCTGATCGTTTATGCCGGACGCGCGTCCTTGCCGCAATCCATCTACGAAGCTGCGCGGGTCGATGGTGCTTCGCGTTGGAAGGTATTGAGCCGGATTACGTTGCCCATGTTGAAGGAGGTCATTGCGATCGCCTTTATCATCCGCTTCATGGACGCTTACAAATATGTCGACAAGATTTATGTGATGACGTCTGGCGGACCCGCGGAATCATCCGAATTGCCTGTCTACATTGCCTATCAGCGGGGTATTCGAGATTTTCAAGTAGGCGAGGCGGCCGGGTACGCGATTGTTATTTTTGCCGTTGCTGCAGTCCTGGTGACACTCTTTTTGAAGTATCTCAAGAAGGTTCTCAAAGCGCAGGCGATCGCCTAATCCATGCGTGATCGTCACTACAAACTCGTCGCCACCCTGATGTTCGTGTTCTTGGGGCTATGGACGATAATTTCTCTCTTTCCATACTATTTTCAGTTCATCACAGGCTTCAAAGGCATTGAAGAGGTAAACCGAATCACGCCTACTTTTTGGCCCGACGAATTCCTGTGGAGCAACCTGGACCTGGTCTTCTCCGACGAGACGAACGTCGCGGCCTTGTTGGACACGCTGCTGATCGCTTCGGCCAATACGGCGTTGGCGGTGTTTCTGGGTTCGCTCGCGGGCTATGCCTTGGCGCGATTTCCGCGTCAGGCCGGTGGCGAAAATATGGCGTTCTGGATCCTTTCAAACCGCATGTTTCCGCCCGTTGCGATTCTTCTGCCGATGTTTCGCGCGTTCGATACCGTATTGGGCTCGACCGACAACCATCTCTCCCTAATTATTCTTTACCTGGTTTTCAATATGCCGTTGGCGACATGGCTGATGATGGTCTTCTTCCGTGATGCGCCGCGCGAGCTTGAGGAAGCCGCGTACCTCGACGGCTATTCGCCATTGCGAGCGTTTTTCAAGGTTACTTTGCCGCAGGTCGTTCCCGGTATGATGTCGGTGGCGTTACTTTGCTGGATCTTCGCCTGGAACGAATACCTATTCGCTAACATGCTGGTTGGCTCGAATGTGGCAGTAAACACCATTCAGATGCCGGGCTTCGTGCAAGGTGCGCAGAAACTCTGGAATCTCGCAGCGCTCTTTTCCTTCGTAGCTGTGCTCCCGCCTGTAATCCTGTTCATGGTTCTGCGACGCTACATGGTGCGCGGCCTCTCGCTTGGCGTTGTGAAAGGTTAAGCGGATGGCACAGCTTCAAATCGAGGGCCTATGCAAAGGCTGGGATTTTCCCGTCATCGATCAGATGAATTTGACGGTCGAAGAAGGTGAATTCTTCGTTGTGGTTGGCCCTTCTGGAATTGGCAAAACGACGCTGCTCCGCCTTATCGCTGGCCTCGAATCGCCGAATGAGGGCCGGATTATTTTGGGTGGCAACGATATCTCGCGACTGCCACCCTATAAGCGTCCTGTCGCGATGACGTTCGAGTCTTATGCGCTTTACCCGCATCTCAGTGTGTTCGAAAACATCGCCAGTCCGCTACGCGCACGCCGACTGCCCAAACGGGAGATTGAGCAACGGGTGATGGATGTCGCTCGCTTGCTAAAGATCGATCAGCTGATTACGCGCCGACCCGCTGAAGTTTCGGGTGGACAAAAACAGCGCACAGCCCTGGGTCGTACGCTGGTGGCGGACCCTGAGGTTTTTCTTCTTGATGAACCGATTAGCCATCTCGATGCCAAAATCCGCCACGAGTTGCGCGCGCAGTTCCATACACTCGAGGCGCTTCGCAGGGTGGCAAATATTTACGTCACGCACGACTACGCAGAGGCGTTATCGCTTGGCGATCGAATTGGAGTTATGGGCCAGGGTGGTTTGGTACAGGTTGGCACAGCACATGAGGTTTTTGAAAAACCACAGACATTGTTTGTCGCCGAGCATCTAGGTCAGCCTTCGATAAACATACTCGATTGCGAACTTTCCACCGAGGATGGCGTCCTGATTGCGTGTCATCGGGAAAGTTCCCTCACCTTGCCAGTTGCGCAAGCGCATGCTCAACAGTTAAAGCGCGGTAACGCGAGCCACGTCAGTTATGGCATTCGCCCACAGTACATCACTGTGATAGCAGATGGCGAAGCGGTGTGTGACAGTCTTCACGTCGTCGACTGTACAGTCAGTCTATTCGAGCCTCTCGGCACGTATGCCATATTGATGGCTGAGACGGCAGGCGCCACAATTACCGCTCTGTCTTCGCCCGAACACAGGTACGAGCAAGGCGAAAGCATCAGACTTGGGATTGATACGGCGGAAGCTTTCTTCTTTGATGCCGTTACCGGCAAGAACTTGGTGCTTTAGCCATGGCTCGTGTCACCCTTGATAACGTCAACAAAATCTATTTTAGCCGGCGCGGCGATGTACACGCTGTACAGGACATGTCGCTGAATATTGAAGACGGCGAATTCATCTCATTATTAGGGCCGTCGGGTTGCGGTAAATCCTCGACGCTTCGCATGATCGTTGGGCTTGAGTCCGTAACTTCAGGAGAAATCCGCTTCGACGGTGACTTGGTCAATGAGTTAGAGCCGCAGGAGCGGAACGTCGCGATGGCGTTTGAGACATACGCGCTCTACCCTAATTTTACGATCGAGGAAAATCTCGGCTTCCCCTTGGAAGTTCGGGGAATTTCAAAGCAGGACCGCAAAGAAGAGGTGCACCGGATTGCAGAGCTTTTGCAGATCTCGGACGTACTTGGTCAAAAACCGGGCGCATTATCAGGCGGCCAGCAACAGCGGGTTTCACTGGGACGAGCCCTCATCCGCGCACCGGCGGCGTTTATTCTCGATGAAGTGATGAGCCATCTCGATGCACACTTGAAATTCCAGATGATGATTGAACTTCGGCGCATTCACCAGTCTCTGGAGCGCACCATGCTGTTTGTCACCCATGATCAAATGGAGGCGCTGGCACTTTCGGACCGAGTTGCGGTGATGAACGAGGGACGGCTGCATCAATTCGGCACGCGGGACGATCTTTATCATGCGCCAGCTAATGTCTTCGTTGCCGGTTTTATCGGTGAGCCACCGACAAATTTCTTTACCGCACGGCCAGATGAATCGAACGGAGCATTGACCCTTCTTACGCTCGACGGTGGGACGCGGTTTTATCCCTCGGCTACACGGGCCGCGCGCATTCGTTCCCACGGGGCTGATCAGTATATCATAGGCATCAGACCACAGAACATGAGCCCTATTGCCAACGGGTTGGACACCAGCATAACGGCGAAAGTTCTGCTAAATGAATATTCGGGCGAGCGCTCGACCCTTACCCTGATGGCCGGTGAAAATCGATTGCAGGCCATTACGCATTCGAGCGATAGGATAAAGAGAGACGAAGAGGTGAAACTCTACTACCATCCAGACAACGTGCTGGTTTTTGACGTTGAAACGGAGAACTTGCTTACTTGATGCGTGTCGCTACGGCCGATAAGTTTCTGGATAATGGCCCAACTGGCGCGTTTAATGAAACCACGAAACGGGAGGCTAAGAGAAATTTATGGGCGCATTCAAACACCTTGTTAATCGGCGGCTTTCACGCCGCGACTTCGTCAAGGGTTCGGCCATGGCGGGTGGAGCTCTTGCCATGGGCGGCTTGGGTGCTGGCCTTGGCGCCGGTAGTCTAAAAGCCGAAAAACGTTTTAACGATATTGAGGTCGCGGGCCTCTGGGATAACAACTGGCAAAATGCACCGATGTGGCTTTCACCTTTGCTTCAGAAAGAGGCTGGTGTCAGCTTGAAAAGCCGTGAGCTTTACGATGCGGGTGAGACCACGGCCAAGATCGTGCCACAACTGCTTTCTAACAACCCGCGCTTCGATTGGTTCTGTATGCCAAGCCTTTATTTTGGACTCTTTGCCGAAGTAGGGCTGCTAGAACCACTCGATCAATATCTCGATAACTTCGGCGGATCTAAGGAATATTTCGACTGGATCATGCCGGGCTATGGCGAGTTCTATTCGCAGTGGGGCGGCCAGACTTACGGCCTCATGGTTGATGGCGACATCCACAATCTTCACTACAGGCCAAGCTATTTTGCGGACACATCCAACCAAAACGAGTTTTCTAAACGCTTCCAGCGTGAACTGACCGTGCCGACCACGTGGGAGGAGTATCGTGATACAGCCCGCTTCTTCACGGATAAGTACAAATCCCAGGATATCTATGGCACGTCGGTCGTGCTGAACCCGCCGAATTTCTCATGGGGTTTTTGGATGGATGTCGCCGGGAGTTACGGCGTCACCTATTTTGACCGCAACATGAACCCACAAATCAATCAAGGGCGTGCGGCAGAATCGCTCGAGATGTTCAAGGAAATCGTAGAAACGGGACCGCCCGGCAAGGACTCAATGTCCATCGGCGAGACCATCGCACGCTGGGAATCAGGTGCCGATATCATGTCTGTTTGGTGGATCGATCTGGCTGAATTCACCGTGCGTAGCCAGGGTCTCGAGCGGGCCGCCGATCAGGCCACTGCGCTTGTGCCTGGCACTAAACAAGCCGACGGCAGTATGAAGCACACGCCGGTCGCTCTCTACAGCCGCACACTCGGCGTGCCGGCCAATGCATCCGAGGAAGTGAAGGAGGCAGCAGCCTACTACATTTATCGGATGTCGCATCCCGACTATTCGATGAACATCGTGGCCGATCCGTTCTGTGGCTCTGATCCATATGGAAAGACTCACTTCACCGATGAAGCAGCGATGATGTACACCCAGCCAAATCCGCAGCGCGGCACTGACGAGCTGTGGCCTGTAAATGACGGTATCTTCAAGACATTTGACCAGGCACGTCGCCACCTAGATGGCTGCGAGGCCAATGTCGAGAACGCCTTCCCGCAGATATACTGGGAAGGTGCGGGTGAATATGGCGACGCATTGGGCCGTGCGATCTCGAAATGCATCTCCGACGGCCTGGGGGCGCAAGACGCGCTCGATGAAGCGGCTGAAGAATGGGTCAAGATCACCCAGAAGCTCGGCTACGATTCACAAAAATCGCAGCACGATAAGTTCTTGGAAGCAACCAAGCGCGCAGGACTAAACTTCGAAGTTTAGTAGCGACCGTTCGGTTTGGGGGGAGAGGCTCGTGCCTCTCCCCCTTTCTTTTGCTTAGCTACGTCAAAGGAACCAGTCCATGCAAGGCCTGCGAAGGGGATATCACACCAATTGTTGGGGGCCGTTGGGTGGGCACCCTGTTGGCGTGACGTCAATCAAAGACCTCACCTACATGACTTTTGGAGACATGCGGACCGCGGTCGAGGAGATTGCCGCTGTGGGTTATACCGGGGTAGAGATGTTTGATGGCAACTTGGAGGCGTTGGCGCAATCGCCAGCCGATCTGCGCGCCTTGTTGGCCAATACGGGAGTCCATCTCTTTGCGGTCTATAGCGGTGCTAACTTCATCTATCCTGATGTTCTAAATGACGAGCTTGCTCGTATCGAACGCATTACGAGTATAGCGGCTGAGTTTGAAGCCGAGTATCTGGTCATTGGCGGTGGCGCTAAGAGGCCGGAGGGCGTTCAAGACGACGACTACGAGCGTCTGGCTGAAGGGCTTGGTCGCGTAAGCGACATCGCAGACCAGCATGGCATGGTCGCGCACTATCATCCGCACTTGACAACACTGGGCGAGACGCCAGCAGAAGTCGCGCGCATATTTTCTCTCACACCCATAAATTTTTGCCCGGACATGGCGCACCTAGCGGCAGCGGGTGGGGATCCCGCGCAAATGATTCGCGAGCATGCGGACCGAATCAAATATGTTCACTTAAAGGATTTGCGCTTCGAGCCGTTTGCATTCTTACCGCTTGGAAAAGGCGAGCTTGACATGTCTGCTATTATTGAAGCGCTTGCGGAAATTAAGTATGACGGCTGGGTTACCGTAGAGTTGGATTCACATCCTGACCCGAAGGGTGCTGCCGCTGACAGTTTTCATTATCTCGACGCCCAAGGTATCTAATCCTAAGAGGACGCGGCTATCTGAACCTCTAGGTTACGGCCGATTTCGTCACCTTCTAAAATGGCATGCTCGAGAAAGCGCGGCGCGCGACAGTCGCCAATACGGAACACAGGACAGCTTCCAGATAGTTCGTGGAATAATCGATCGTTTGAGCGGCGCCCAATTGCCATCACAACAGTATGAATGTCGGTGAGGTGTTGCTCTTCGCCCGTGTACACATCGACCAGGACCACGGCGTCGGCAGCGATCTCTTTGAGGTCGGTGTTCACTATAATCTGCATGCCTTTGGGTCGAACGCGTTGATAGAACAATGCAGCATTACTGGGTTCCAGGTCGGCGCCGGCCGTGAGCAACGGAGTCACGTAGGTGACGTTGCGACCCTGCTCTAGCAGATATTCGGCCGTGCCGCAGGCTTCCCAATGGGCATTTCGATCTAGCAATAAGGTGTTTTTTCCTAGTGTCGAAGACCCGGTCATCACGTCATCCACGGTAACAACCCGTGTGTCGTCAAGGCCTCGCACGAGCCCCCCCATTGATGCGAACAATCCCGATGTCGCAATCGGTGTATTTGTACCGTCCGCTGCGGCGCGTCCCGGAAGATAAGGACTGGAACCCGTTGCAATTACAACCGCGTCGGGCGATAGCCCTTTGATCATTTGTGCGCTTGCCTCGGCCCCAAGACGAAGGTCTATACCGGACCGCTCGGCTAAGTACCCGAGTTGTCTAGTAGACTCACCGATCTCGGTATGGAGCGGCTGTCGGGCTGCGAGACGGATGAGACCGCCCGGCTCACTCTCCCGCTCGAAAAGCGTCACCCGATGGCCGCGCTCCGCCAAAGTAACAGCGGCTTTGAGACCCGCTGGTCCACCACCAACAACCACAACGCTAAGGGATGAGGAAGCGGGCTTTACCGCGCCCAGTGAGCGTTCCCGCCCGGCGGATGGATTCTGAACGCAGCGCACCGGATTCTCTTGCATCACCTGATAAATGCACCCGTCGTTACATCCTATACAGGGCCTAATATCTCCGAGCTCCCCCGCTAATATTTTATTGGGTGTTTCCGGGTCAGCAATGAGTTGACGCGCCATGCCAATCAGATCGGCATCCCCCTGCTGAAGGATGCGCTCCGCGTCATCCGGCTGCTTGATCCTGCCGAACGCAATAACTGGAATGTCCGTCGCCCGCTTTAACGCCGCATTGAGTTCGTTAAACGCGAGCTGCGGCACGGCCGCAGGTGGGATTTCCATCCAGAAACTGCTAAAGGAACCCGCGTCGCTGTTGAAGAGGTCGACATATCCGGTGGCGGCAAGTGCCCTGGCAACCTCAAGTCCATAGTCGAGTTCGTAGCCAAAGGGCGTATATTCATGCAGACAAATGCGGACAGAGATTGGCCAGTCAGCTCCGACTTCCTGTCTCATGGCGGCCAGCACCTCGATCGGTAGCCGCATGCGGTTTTTAAACGAACCCCCGTAGCGATCCTCCCGTCGATTGAAAAACGGTGAAACGAAACTGCGCAGCAGGCCGTCATGGCCAACTTTGATTTCAACGCCGTCGAAGCCCGCTTCACGCATGTTGCGCGCGGAGACGGCAAAACCATAGACCACTGCCGCTATCTCATCGGGTCCCATCTCGACAGTGTTGTACCGAGAGCTCGGTTCCGGCATTTGTGAAGGTGCCCAAAGCTCCTTCGGGTGGCGGAAAAGAGTGGTATGGCCACCGTGGTTCAATTGCGCAAATATCTTGGTCCCATGCGGTTGAACCGCGTCAACGACACGGCTATAAGCGGGTACAGCCTCCTTTTCCCAAGCTCGGCCATAGAATGGCGTCATTTGGCCTGACAGATGGATGGCCTGGCTGCCTGATACAATGAGGCCGACGCCACCGCGTGCCCGCGCCGCATAATAAGCGCATAGATCGTCGGTGGGCTCGCCGCGTGGCGTTTCAAGGCCGGTGAAGTGAGGCAACATGACGAAGCGGTTTTTGACTTCCACGCCACGGCGTATCGAAAATGGCGTCCACAATAACGGATGACTTCCCACAAACACATCCCTCCGCGCTCCGCGCTCTCGCCAATCTGGTTTCAAGCCTTTTTGTCGGCGCAAGTCGATATTATAGCCAAGCAAGCCGCGTTATGGGCGTTTCAAAGCACCAATTAAGGTCTTTTCTTGCACCCAAAGTTCATGCGGAAACCCACTTCTAGTAATTTCCCGTAACGCGATGCTACCCTGGGATAGTGGGGTGCGGTACCGTGCCGATTCTAGATTGTAGGCGAGCCAATTCAATGGACATCGACACTGCCATTGCAGCTTTTGACATCGGCCCTACGGATTTTAGTGCTTCGCAACGGCACGATCTTGACCAGAAAGGGTATTTCCGCACCAATAGCGCTTTTACCCTTTCCCAGTGCGCTCAGATGGCCGCGGCATTCGAACGCATCAAAGAGCAGGAAGGCGTGCGGGCAGGTCACGAAGTCAGCCAAGAACCGGGTGCGGTTCGTATCTCCAATATCTTCAATAAATCTGATGCGTTTGATTGCACGTTGAATTGCAAGCCCTTGTTAGCGGCAGCGTGGTACCTACTAGGTGATTGCAAGGTTCATGGCGCCAATGTCCGTGAGCCACAGCGGGGCGCGGGTCAACAAATTCTGCATAGCGATGTCACGCGACTACCAGATGGCGGCTGGCGCGTTATAAATGCACTTATACTGCTCGATGATATGACATCAGAAAATGGGCCAACCCGTGTAGTGCCAGGCTCGCACAATTGGCCCGCAATAAATGTGCCCGGTGAAAACGTGGTCAACGAAGCGACTGCCGCACTCATGTCGAGCCCCAACAAAACCCAAGAATGGGCGGTTGAGGGTAAAGGGACTTCAAATCAGGGTCTAGTTCAGTCAGGTACTTGCCAGGATGGAATCACACCAGCAAATCCTTTTGCATCCTATCCGGGCGAAGAAATTCTCACGGCACCTGCGGGAACCCTGATAGTGACCAACGCTCATCTATGGCACAGCGGTACGTGTAATTTTTCAGGCGCCCGTCGACGCATGCTGCACTTGAGCTATACGCCACGTGGTCAGCCTCAGCAGTTTGACCAGCGGGCGAACCTTACTCCCACACTCTACGAACGCATGAATGTGGTAAGTCGTTATTTATTAGATTTCTGATACCGTCAGTTTATTTCGGCCTTTGTGTTACCCAGATTGTAAATATCACGGTTGTAAAACTGCTTATGTATGTACCATTGCCTGATAGGGCTTATGACACCGATAAGCGCGCGTCCAAAGCCTGATGCAGGCGGATATGTTTGACTTGCCGTAGCCTTCAATGCTGAGTATCTCGGCAGTCTTCCTTGAGCTATAACGGAGTGGCCGGCCATCTCTACAATGATACCAGAGGCTCGACCAAGCTCATTCTGACGCAGCAGGTGCAATACATCCTTGTTAGAACGTTGCTTCCTGGCCCCCAAGCAACTTTGCAGATTATCACGAATTACGTTGCTTATTCGTAAGGTGGCAAGACAGCAGCGCATTATGGCGAGCAAGGATCCGTTGTTCTTTCAGCGCGACACAGTGTTCAAATTAGCGTTAGGATCAAGAAGGAATATATAAATAATTGATCGCGCGCCCTCGATGAGACTCGTCGGAAAAAACACGATCGTTACCGGAGCCGCCTCGGGTATTGGACGCGAAACGGCGATACGCTTTGCTGAGGAAGGCGCGGCGGTCATCTGTGCCGACCTTGATGACGATGGGAACCGGGCGGTCGCCCATGGGATTGCTGAGCAAGGCGGTACCGCGTTTCCGGTTCGCGTCGACGTCACTGACGGGAGTGATGTCACGCGGCTGATCAATGAATCCGTGTTGGTATGCGGCAAAATCGATGTTTTAGTCAACAATGCCGGGGTCACGATACTCGGCGGTGTCGCCGAGCTTTCGGAAGCGGCTTGGCGGCAGGAAATCGAGACTAATCTTGGTAGTGTTTACCGAATGTCGAAGGCTATCTGGCCACATTTTGTTTCGACATGCGGCGGTGCGATCCTCAACACCGCCTCAATTGCGGGTGTTCTCGCGGCGCCGCAGGATGCCGCATATGTCGCTTCGAAGGCTGGGTTGATCATGCTGACCCGCTGCATGGCTCTTGATGGCGCGCCCGATAAGATCCGTGCTAATTGTATTTGCCCCGGATTCATAGACACGCCGATGTTCGACGGCTTCCTCGCCAACCAGCCGGATCCGGAGGCCTCCCGCGCCAAGGCGAGAGATCGAACGCCGCTCGGTCGACTTGGCACGCCGCGCGATATTGCCAACGGTTTTGTTTACCTGGCTTCCGACGATGCGATGTGGATTACGGGCACCGCGCTCATCATCGATGGCGGTGTCACCAGCGGCCTCCCGCTATGGGAGAAGCCCAAAAACCCGACACGTTAATGTTCGATGTTCTGTCAGCGTACTTCCTATCAAGGAGCCGTCTAATCATCACGGGATCTCGTCCCTCATAAACGCGCGGCCTAATTTGGGAGTCATATACGGAAGGGGGGGTCTAAAGTATCATGCCAAGGCACGGTCTTTTAGCTCAGAAATCGGCTCGTTGTAGTAGGGTAATTCGTCGATCCGGGGGTTCCAAGAACCGTCATCGATACAGGCCTGAACATGATTGGCAATCTCCTCCATGGTGGCGAACCAAACGCCGCCCCGGGTCTGCATCTCTTCAATCATGTCGCCGATCCGATCGCAGCGAGCAAGACGCCCAGACACAAAGGGGTGCCAGACGGTAACCCAGAGGCCGCTATATTTGTACATCGCTTCGAATTCCGACATGAATACGTTCATCGCCTCATCTGGTGACTTAATAGGCATCATGTAATGCATGTCGGGTGCGTGGGTATAGTGCGGCCAGTCATCCATCCCCCAATGGCTCGGCAGCTCGATAATCTGGCCCTTGTCCGTCTTTAGGATATAAGGGACGTCATCTCCCATCAGACTGGCGTCATAGACGAAGCCTTGGTCGATCAAATAGTCGGTCGAATATTTCGAATAATTGTAGAGTGGAGCGCGCCAGCCGCGCGGACGTTTGCCGGTCATCTTAAGGATGACTTCAATTTGGCGCTCAAACCAATAGAGTTCGTCTTCGGGGCTCAGCTTGTTGGGGTTTTCGTGCAGATAACCATGCGCTGCGATCTCGTGCCCGCCTTCCAAGATCATTTCGACAAGTTCTGGGTAGCGTTCCATGCACCACGCTGGATAGAAAAATGTCTGCTTGATCTCGTATTTCTTATACATCTCTAAAATACGCGGGATCGCGACCACATCATATTTTAGCCAGGTCATTGTGGAGAGCATGGTCGGTGCATTGTCGCCGTGCTCGAGATGCAGAATACTGTCCGTATCGATATCGAATGTAATGGCGCAGGCGACCTTGTTGCCGTTCGGCCATGGTACTGGATTGCTGATCATCGTCTCTGTTCCCCTCTGCCGGAGGCGGTTACCACGCCTTCCACCTATTTCAACGCAATGCAGTCCGCCTGCACAAGCAGTCCTTCGCGGGCAAGTTCGTGCACCCTAACGGGGGTCATTGCCGGGTGGGCATTGGGCGCCACATCGGCCCAGACGGCTGAAATTGTGTGGAAGGCTTCAGCGCTTCTTGCGGCGTCTGCAACGAAGAAAAGGTTTAGTTTCACCACGTCATTGAGCGTGGCGCCATCGGCAGCAAGAACGGATGCGAGGCGCTCGAAGACTATGCGCGTCTGTCCGGCAATATCGCTTCCTGCTTGTATGGAGCCGTCAACGCCGAGGGCCGTCTGGCCGCCAACATAAATTTCGCCTGCTGCACTCACGCCGTCCGAAAATTGGTTTGGTTGGTAACGCCCGCCCGTAGCTGAACCTCCGAGAGGTCGCCGCGTCGGATCGACGATCGCCATTGCATCAATTTCTAAATCGAGGCCGGGATAAAGAAGATCAACGCCGAAGGCGGCCAGGACCGAAGAACCGTTGCAGGGGGTATACTCCGCCGCTATTTCCATAATTTTGTCGGCGAAGGTCTGGCCCGAGGGTTCGAGGCTGTCGTGTTTGAAGCAGACTTTGACATGCACAATATCGTCCATCGACGCACCCGCATCGTTCAGAACATTGCCAATGAACTTAAAGATATTGTGGGTCTGAGCGCTGAGATCGCCGACATGAACCGACTTTCCCTGTTCGTCGGCTGAAATCTGCCCGCCGACGAAGATACGCTCACCGACGCGCCAGCCCTGGGAGAGGGGTATGGGGATGCTCCAATCCCAACTACCGGCTGGCATGATGCGCTGGCGGATCGCGCGCGATTCACCACGGATCGCGACTCCCTCAATCTGGATAAGTTGCCCTTCATAGGGCATGGCCTTGATTCGAACTGCCGTTCCGACCGGGCCAGGGTCAGGGAAATACTGAAGACGGATTTGGGTCATGTCTTCCCAATATTGGGTTGCGTCTTCTTCCGCACCGTCGAACACATAGTAGGTGTTGATGCGGACCAAATCTTCGAACCCAAGTCCGTACCGGGCCAGGGTATTTTTCATATTTTCGAAAACATTGCGGGTTTGTGATGCGATGTTGCCGGCATCGAGGACATTACCGCTTGCGTCGAGGGTCTGTTGTCCGGACACAAAAACTTGATCGGCCACACCGACTGCGTGGGCAAACGGCGAATCTTTGCGCCAGTTCCAGCCGTCGCCTTCAGGATAGGTATAATCTTTGGTCATCGACATCAGGCTGAAATCGCAAGGCTGCGGTGAAAGGCCTGAAGACGGCCGAGAGCGGCATTAGCAGTGCCCTCGTTGTCGGGCAATGCAGTGCAGTATGTTTCAATCGCTTTCGTCGCCAAAGGCATCCACTTGTCGATCCATCCTTGAATGATAACTTTGTTGTTCTCATGGGGGGCGGCGAACTCGACCAGCGCTGCGCTCCATCGGCGACAGCGTTCGCCGTCGCGCATTTGGTTGTCGATGAGCAAGGCGAGTAGATGGTCGTCAGCATGCCGAGCGGCTACACCCAACTCACGCAGGGTTTCGTCTGCGGCTGGTTTGGCTACAAGGTTGAGGGCGACGAAAGCCTCACCCCAATCATAGGTCACAAGTGTTTTCTCAAGAAGTTCGCGCAACCCCTGAAGGGCTTCACCCTGTTCCCAGTGCTCGCGCTCCTTTGCAGCAAATCCACGCTCTGGGTGGGATTGCTGCAGCTCGCGTGTGCGGTATGCAATACGTGACAACCAGCGGAATTCATCACCCTCTTGAAAACCTGCGGCGGCCGTGAGCGTGCTAGCTGGAACGATCTGTAATAGATAGGCGGCACCCATTTGTAATGCCGTTTGCAAATAGCGTCGCGGCGTGTACAGGCGCTCGAGGACATTAAGCCAGTCCGCATGCAAACCCGTATCGTGTGCGATGTCGCTGTGATCGTCGAGCAGGCCGTCGATATAGCTCTCTTGTACATCCTGGGTGCGCGTATAGACGCGATAGACGAGCTGATCTGGATCTCGGAAGGTCTCCCAATCTTCATGCTGGAGCGGGCTATCGAACACGTATTTGCGGTACCATTCGTTCATCGCCAGGTCGGGCGCCGGGGACAGCTCATAGGCTTGTTCTCGGTGCCGGTTCCGGGTTTGTAGATTGGTCGTCACGATCTCGTATTCACTCGGGCGACGCTTGTGCTTTGCCAGCTTGCTCCAGGTCTTCATGCCCTTGATGTCGGCGGCCATTCGACAAACTCCCTAGTACTAAATCTCAATCTTGTGCGGCGTCTCTGTATTCACTTCGAGAGAAATCGCATTTGGTCTGTTGCCACCCGGATGAAGCCCTCGAAAGAAGGCATGTTCTGTTCAATATCGCTGATCTGAACTTCGCGGCCGAGGACCTCGCTGACGGTCGCTAGGGCAATCAAACATTCGCCCTCGACTTTGACCCGATAGTAGGACTCATGCTCCTCTATCTCGATCTTGCGCCCTTCATTATTTTCCTCAATGGCTTCGATCACTGCCTCTCCGATTTCGCCGGCCTTCATCACTGGTCCTACAAAGCGCACAAGGGAGCTATTTTCTGCCATCTCTCACGCCTCCGTATAAATATCTAATGCTGCCATCTGGGCGATGGCGGCGTCTTTGACGGTCGCGTCATTGGCAAGCGGCGCTTCTGCGCCATGGATCTTGGCCCTCAACGTGGCGTCCGGTGGGAACGGCGCAACGAGCACACCGGTGAGTTGATCCGTAGTTTTACGTATAACGTCGGCGACCGTGTCGGTATCGTCGATGACAATCACTTTATAGCCGTAGTCACCTTGAAGATTGCAGGCGATCGGAAATTCGGCCATGTCGTTTACTCGGCCGCCGCCGCCGTCGGCGGCGTTTCGTAGCCATCGATCCATTGATAATCATAGCCGCAAACGCCACGTTCTTCGGGACTCTGGCCCATATAGGTATAAAAATCATCCATGTCCGGCCCGATGGTGCCGTCGAATGCGCGGTCGATGATACTGCGGTGACCCTTATAACGCGCAGGCTCCAACTCAAAAATCCATTTGCACGGCTCAGAACAGAAATGAAAACGCCGTTCGTCTAAATCGACGAAATGGTCAACCGCCTGCCATTCGCCCCCGGCGATTCCAGAAACTTCGAGGCCGCACATATTGCAGATTAGTGGCGGCGGAACCGGCACAGTCTTATCGTAATCACCATTACGAATGTTCTCGATAATGACGTCCCAGCATTTGCCGTAAGTGTCATTCCAACCGGGGTATTTTTCTTCCAGCCAGGCGCGTTCAGCCGGCGAGACAGAGGCAATGGGCCGCCACCATTGGGTCGCGCGATAGACATAGATACCGATCTGCTGGGCATGATGAAAAGTGGCGATATCGTGCTTCAAAAATTCCCAATACCAGGGCAGGTCGAGGCCAAGCGCTTCAATCGTGCGGCCGAATTGGCCGATCACCCATTCCTCCATGAACTCCTTTAACGAGCACTCCCGGTGTTCGAGCGGAGTATAGTAATCCATGCCGATCCCGCTCAGGGCGGAGAACTGCTTCCACATGCGCCAGAAGGAAATTTCGACCATCTGCTGAGCTTCTTGCTTGCGTCCGTTTTCGCAGAGGATCCGCACCAGCGGTTCGCCAATTTGTGCGTGCCGCGCCTCATCTGTTTGGATACTTTGCAACATAGTAGCAAAGCTGTGGTCGCCACATTTCGCGGCGTCGGCCGAAAGTGCCACGAATTGTAGATTCGTGAATGACTGCTCAAGGCCCATGTTGAGCATTACCGCGGTGGAAGTCGCATCACGGGTGTGGGCGATGTCGTCGAGCGCGTGGCGCAGACTGATGATAATCCAATTCTCCGTCTTTGACGATTTGTGGCACCAGTCGAAGACGGCGTCGTGCTTCAGGAACTCGTAAGCAAAATATATTTGGATTTGGCCGTGGCGGATTTCGTCCAGCGTACCAAAGGTTGCCATGTTGCGCATGCCTGGACAGCGGCTGAAGCGCGTCATACGAGCGAAGGCTGACGCGGAGTGAAATTCCGCCCAACAGACGCCGCTGAAATGAAGAGCAAGAAGTGCCTTCCAGTGCGGCGAGGCGTTCTTAAAAAAATCGGAGCGCGCCAAGGCTGCCTTAACCGAATAAGCTGCGACGTCCTTGTCTCGTTGCGAACGCACATAGTCACGGTATGAGACCTTGTACGGCTCGTCGAAACCCTCCCAAGTTTCAACCGGGATGCCGTAGTCGTTTGACATCGGTGACGGGTACAATGCCTCTTCCGAGACGTACCCAGGCGTCCAGTTCGTCTCCCGGGCGAGGTCGTACCAGTCTTCCATCTTCAACAAAGTCATCTTTGCGCTCCTCGAAAGCTTTTAGATAGTTTGGGAAGGTATGGATGTTGGGCGTTGCGCAGCAGCGCCGAAATCAAATCGGCGACAAATCGCGCCCTCCATTCTGAAACCTTGAGACTTATCCGCGTTACTATGAGCAAAGAAATGAATTCGATTATTTCATGCTCAGCGGTATCCTGAATTTCCAATTTATACAAACATTTTCATTAAGAACCGGGCAAAAAATAGTTATGCAAATCTAGTTCAATTCTGTTATGCGGCGCCATCGTCTGCATGGAACAATGTGCGCTCTATTAGGGAAGGGTCAGCATTGCCACCGGAGAGAATGAGGCCGATCTTTTTGCCCGCCATTTGTGCTTTCTCTTTTAACAATGCGGCTAAAGATGCGGCACCGGCGCCCTCTGCAAGATTGTGCGTGTCAGTTAGATAATGCGCCATCGCCGATAATATTTCATTGTCGCTGACGGTAACAATGCGCTCAACACCTGCGCGAATAATCCCAAATGCGTCGGCATTCGGTACACGACAATCCAACCCGTCGGCAATCGAGTCTGAGCTATTGGTGCTGATCACTTTTCCGGCTTCGAAGGACAGCGCGTAGGCCGCAGCGTTTTCACTGACGACACCCACGATCTCGGTTTTTAGGCCAAGCGCTTCGCGCGCCGCAATGGTGCCGCAAATTCCAGAGCCTAGGCCGACCGGCACATAGATTGTGTGTAGGTCGGGTGCAGCATAGAAAAATTCCAGCGCATAGCTTGCGACACCCTTCACCAGACCAATATCGAAGGACGGGATGAAAGTCGCTCTCTCGCCATCGGCGAGGGTCATGGCATGCTCAAATGCTTCCTGGAAATCGGCGCCGTGTTCGATCAACTCGGCGCCCAACGCTTGCATCGCTGCATTCTTGCCAACGGCATTGCCCCTCGGTACGACAACCGCAGAATTTAGGCCGGCACGCGCAGCAGCAAAGGCGATGCTTTGACCATGATTGCCGCGTGTGGCGGCAACCACTCGTTTCGTCGGTCCTTGGCGCTTGAGCGCGTCCAAATATACCAAGCCACCACGCACCTTGAAGGCGCCAATTGGTGTGTGGTTCTCATGCTTGACCCAGACTTCCGCACCAGTACGCTGGCTCAAAAGTGGCCAGCAAATTTGCGCAGTTGGTGTGAGGGTTTGGTGTACCAATTCGGTGGCTTGTTCGAGCGCATGCAAATTAGGAAGCTTCATGACGTCTCCAGCAATATAGGGTTGCCACTATAGCCGTTAATAGCGGGTGAGCATTATTAGGATGCTTGGTATACGGCGAATCGTGATTCGAGGTAATTGATGGGCGCCAGAATTAACACGATGCTGCTATCTTAAAATTTGTTAATGCGAAACCGGGAGGAATGTATGGCGTGGGACTATATCATCGTTGGGGCTGGATCAGCCGGGTGCGTTCTGGCCTACCGTCTCTCAGCCAACCCAAAGAACAATGTATTGCTCGTTGAAGCCGGCGGTGAAGACAATTCGCCGCAAATTCGGGTGCCTGGCGGCGAGGTAAAGGCAATCAACAACCCGAAATTTAATTGGCAATACATGTGCGAACCGGACCCTTCGCTAAACGGTAGAACCGACATGTGGCCCGGAGGTAAAGTGTTGGGTGGCAGCAGTTCGATCAATGGCATGGTTTACCTGCGCGGTCAGCACGAAGACTATGACGAGTGGGCGCGCCTGATGGGCAATCGAACGGACTGGAGTTTTCGCGATGTTTTGCCCTACTTCATCCGAATGGAAAAAAACCCGCTAGGCCCAAGCGACTATCATGGTGTTGACGGGCCGCTCGAGGTCACCAATACGCCTTCGCCACATCCGCTCACGGCAGTATTTCTGGAGGCGGCTCAACAGGCCGGCATCCCGTTCAACGCCGACGTAAATGGTGCGACGCAGGAAGGCGCCGGTCCTAATCAAGGCACGATCCGTTTCGGACGGCGAAACAGCACGGCACAGGCCTATCTAAAACCGGCGCGCGCCCGTGCTAATTTAACGGTTATCACTGGTGCAAAAGCGGACAAAGTCGTATTCGAAGGCAATAGGGCCGTCGGTATCCGATTTCTGCGCGATGGCCAAGTTCAAGAAGAACGCGCCGAACGTGAAGTTGTTATCGCCTGTGGCGCCATCGCATCACCCACGGTATTGCTGCGCTCGGGGATTGGCCCAGAGGCTCATTTGCACGATATGGGTATCGACATCGTTCACCACAGCCCGGGCGTCGGGCAGAATTTGCAGGAGCATCCCATCGTCTGGGTTTCAGCGTATGTAAACATCTCAACTTACAACATGGAACTTACGCCGTATTACTACGCTAAGCATCTTTCCAACTGGTTATTCCGCGGCAAGGGTGCGGCGGCTAATTCAATTTCACACGCCGTGGCATTCTTGCGCACCCGCCCCGAAACGGAGACTCGGCCAGATATCCAACTGCATTTTACTCCGGTGGGTTATGATTTTGGGCCAGAGGGTTTGGCAATGATGAAGCGTTCGGCAGTTACAATTCCGGTTAACGTCTGCAGGCCGAACAGCCGGAGCGACATTTGCCTGCGCGCCTCGGATCCGAATGAACCGCCCAAGATTAATTCCCGTTTGCTGGAAGATTCGGACGATATGAGACGCATGATCGACGGTTGCCGCATTGTAAAAAGGATCGTTGACGCTCCGGCTTTCCAGAAACATTTTGAGGGCATAGCGCTGCCCAAAGCTGACGTCGATATGCAGAGCGATACTGATATGGAGGGCTTTATTCGAAGCTACACCTTGCCGACCTACCATCCTGTAGGTACCTGCAAAATGGGCATAGACGAAATGGCAGTGGTCGACCCACGCCTGCGGGTTATCGGAGCTGAAAATCTACGCGTTGTTGATGCTTCAATCATGCCGATTGTGACAAGTGCTAACACCAACGCACCGACAATCATGATTGGCGAGAAGGCATCAGATATGATCCTGCAGGATGCGCAGAACTGACGATTGAACTCTGATTTATGCGCAAAACGAGAGCAATTTCAATTTCTTGATAAGATACGTTAATGCAGAGGACAAACAGTCGCATTGTGCCTATCTGTATCGTAAAGAAGGGAAATGTTTATGGGGTTGATGAGACAGGTTAGAAATGGCCTTTGCATTGATACTAATTGGAGCAATAGTACATTTATTACTTGTTATATTATGCCATGACGATTGATACTGAACTCAGCGTGGAGTTCTCCACGTTTCGGCCTAAGTTAAGCTACTCATTGGGAGACTCGACCGGCATTCCCTAAACTTGAATCGCGTTTCACGCTGGGCGAGTGAATTAGAAGGCGGCGCAGGTCCATGCATTCCTCGGGCCGTCAATGGGAGAAGACTTATGACAAAGACGACACGCCGGACGTTTCTTAAAACAGCCGCAGCGGCAGGCGCCGCTACCGCCGCTACCGCATTTGGTGGCAAGGCCCCCTATTTCAAAAAGGCCCTCGCACAGGGTCGTAAGCACATCACCTATCTCCAGACCGAGCCTTTGACTGCAAGTTGGGATGTTACATCCCACACAATTTTGGCTCAGATTTATTTTGAACATCATGTGTTTGGAAAATTGATTCAGACGCCGATGTCTCAGTCCAATCCGGAAGAGATCCAGTTTGATTTGGCAACCGGACATCGGGTCGTCGATGATAAGACCATCGAATACACACTCCGTGACGATGTTTATTTTCATGCCGGACAAAAATTTGGCCCCGAGGATGTAAAAGCGACGATCGAATACGCGTCGAACCCGGAACGCCCCGCGGGCACATGGTATCCAGGTCAAGCGGAAGCCGAGGTTGTCGATTCCCGGACTGTCCGTTTGCGCGCTGCTGACGGCGCCTATCCAGGTTCGCTATTCTATTTCTTGGCAGGCTTCCTACCGATCATGTCTGCCGACGATATTAAGAACAATGCAATTGGTGAGCGCCCCAACGGAACGAGCTACTATAAGTTCGTTAGTCGGGACGGACCTACCACGCGTCTTGAAGCCAATGAAAACTATCACTTCGGCAAGCCGGCAATTGAGGAATACATCTCAACATTTGTGGGTGATGCAAACACACGTTTGTTGAGCTTGCTCGGTGATGAAGCTGATCTGATCGAGCGGATCGAGCCTGAACAATATGAGACGCTCCTCACTGAAGACGTCAACGTCGTGCGGACGATCTCTACGGAAAACAAGTATTTACATTTCCGTTGTCAGAAGCCGCCGTTCGACGATGTGCGGGTCCGTCACGCCGCGTGCCATGCGATTGATCGTGAACTCATCCTTGAGATCATGGGTCCGGCAGGACATAAATCGAATGGCCAGTTGTCGCCGGTCAAATTCGGCTATACCGATAATATTCCCGGATCCCCAGAGTATGACCCTGCGCGCTGTCAGGAACTTTTGGCGGAAGCGGGGTATCCTAATGGCGATGGATTGCCTGAAATTGAGTACCTGACTTCGGTTGGCTTCTATCCGAAAACCAAAGAGTACGGCGAGGTCGTCACAGCGATGCTGCAAGAGCAGGGCTTTCCGGTCACATTTACAGTGATGGAAGTCGCTGCGTGGCTGGATAAGGTATTCGACAAGGGCCCAACTGGTACGCAGCTTGCTGATACGGGTTGGATGACAGGTTCGCCTGAGCCCAATCTGGTGGTTCGGCCGATGTGGCATTCCGATGGCCAGATATTGAGCAACTGCGTCAACGACGAGCTCGACGCCGTCATCAATATGCAACAATCGATTGGCGACCCTGCCGCCCGTAAGGACGCAATTCAAAACAAGTTAATGCCGGCCCTTGCCAAGCAAATGCCGAGTTATGGACTGTTTACGTCCGTGCTTATCCACGCACACAATAAAGGCTTGAAGGACCTCTATATCTATCCGAATGGCCCGATGGATCTTTCCAAGGCCACTTGGTCAGCTCTTTAAGGCTATCTAGGGCCGCACCGTTTAACGGTGCGGCCCTTCACGCCTTTCTTAGACAATAGAATATGGCCTTTATTCTCACGTTCCTGCTGCGGCGGATCGCGCAAGGCGTTGTTGTCGTCTTCCTGGTTTCATTCTTGATCTTCACGCTGTTGCGGATCATTCCGGGCGATCCGGTTCGTATGATGTTGGGTGCTAATGTCAGCGAGGTCGTACTGGAGCAAAAGGCGGCTGAACTAGGCCTTAGAGACCCCATTTACGAGCAATATGGCCGCTACATCGTCGAGATATTCCAAGGTGATTTTGGTCAATCCTATTTGCTTGGCGAATCCGGTGGCGCAGCACCGACGGCACAATCGAAACAAGGCGGGCGGATCACCGAGGAGGGGGAGCGCAAGCGCGAAGAATCACTTAAAACCCAGCGCGCACACGTGATAAAGTTAATAGGGGATGGTTTGCCCTATACTTTGCAGCTGGCTGGCCTCGGCCTTCTATTTACGCTGCTTGTAGCAGTGCCGCTAGGCATCGCCGGCGGCCTAAAACCAGAAAAATGGCAAGACAAGATCGCTTTCTTCTCGAGTTCGCTGTTTGTGTCACTGCCAAATTTTTGGCTGGCACTCGTATTGATTTTACTCATTTCCACGCGTGCGAATCTGCTGCCCGCCATCGGCTATAAGGGATTTAGCTACACAATATTGCCTGCGATAGTGCTCGCGGTGGAGCTGGCGCCGATAATAATTCGCGGGCTCTCCGTGGCCATTGCCGGGAACCTGCAGCAAGGCTTCGTAGATGGTGGCCGCATGCGCGGTCTGCCATGGAGGCAGATAGTTTGGCGGCACATTATTCGCAACTCATCGATTCCTATGCTCAATCTGTTCGGCGTGCAAATCGGCGGGCTGCTGCTCGGCGGTGTGTTCGTGACCGAATATATCTTCGACTATCCCGGTGTTGGTAAACTAACGATCCAAGCTGTTCTACAGCGCGATTTTCCAATAATCCAGGGGATCGCAATATTGGCCGCCGGGACCCTCGTGCTTGTCAACATAATGGTTGATCTGATCGCGACCTATATCGATAGAAGGCTTAAGTACTGAAGTGGCGACAAAAGACTTAACAGCGGTTGAGAGCACTAAGAAACGCGGCGTCAGCACGACGCGGCGCATGTTTCAGCTTGCTTGGCGTATGCGCGGCTTCCAATTCGGATTAGGCACATTTCTCGTTCTTGTCCTTGCCGCAATTATTCTGCCCGAAGTTACTGATTTATCGGCAACGAAGATCAATGTTCGCGCGCGGTTCACTCCGCCATTTTTCATGGAGGGTGGAACGCTCGCACATCTTGCAGGTACGGACCAACTTGGGCGTGATCTGCTCCTTCGCTCATTAATTGGGCTGCGCAATGCGCTCGGCATTGGCGTAGCCAGTGTATTTTTGATGTTCATACTGGGCTGTACGCTTGGCATCATCTCGGGCTATTGGGGCCGCTGGGTTGACACGATTCTTATGCGCGTGACTGACGCCCAGCTTTCAGTGCCTCTTATCGTGCTAGCGATTACAATTTTGGGCGTAACGCGGCCAAGCGCGGGCACGATCATTGCTGTGCTAGTTTTAGCCGGCTGGCCGATTTACGCACGCGTTGTTCGCAGCGTTGCACTTGCGGAACGAGAGCGGGAGTACGTCCGCGGAGCAAAGATCCTGGGCGCGTCTGACATCAGGATAATGTTGATCATGATTGCGCCCAATATCCTGCCGCCAATCGCCTTTGTGGCCGTGCTTGATGTTGCGCGTATGATGATCTTTGAGGCGCTCTTCGGATTTATTGGGATCGGGATCCAACCGCCTACGCCAACCTTTGGCAACATTATCTCGGATGGCACCAAATACATTATTAACAATTGGTGGATCCCCACGATGCCTGGACTCTTACTGATCATCGCGCTGCTCAGCATCAATGTGATGGGTTCTGCTCTTGAGCGAGCACGAAATAAGATTTTCGCGGGAGTAATCTGATAGTGTCCGAACCTATCTTACTCCAGGTCAAAGACGTCTCTGTCGACTTGGTGCGTGGTGGAAAGGCGACTCCGGTGCTGCGGAACGTGTCGTTTGATCTCATCGAACGACAGGCGCTTGGTATCATTGGTGAGAGCGGATCCGGCAAGACAGTACTTTCACGCGCGGTGATCGGTGCAATCGATCCGCCACTCGTGTTCACTTCAGGAAAGGTTATCTATCGAGGTCGGGAATTGATTGGTGAAAGCCGGAGCGAGATCGAATCAATCCGGGGACGCGAAATCGGCTATATAGGAAACAACCCCGGCAGCGCCCTCGACCCGACCATTCCTGTCGGTCATCAGATCGTCGAAAAACTGAGGGCCGTCGAACCGGGTATCAGTAAAGCGGAAGCACAAAGCCGCACCATCAGAATGATGAAGGCGGTTCGACTGCCACGCCCTGATGAGCGCTTTCATGAATTTCCGTTTCAGTTTTCTGGTGGCATGATGCAGCGCGCATTGATCGTGGATGCTCTGGTAACCAACCCTACGTTTCTCATCGCGGACAACGTAACCCAGCCGCTTGATGTGACCATCGCCGCGCAGATCATTCGGCTGATGCACGAATTGCGCGAAGATTTTCGTACAGCGATCATCTTTGTATCGTCTTCACTCGCGGTTGTCCGAGAAATTGCAGACGACATTATTGTTCTTAATAATGGCGAAATTGTCGAGCGCAGTACGCCAGCCAAGATTATCTCGGCGCCCTCCGTTGAATACACCAAGCAGTTGCTTTCCCAGATACCTCGAATTTGGGAGACCGAGGAGAAATTTGTGCCGGAAGACGCGGTACGGGATGAGAAAGTGATCTTGCGCGTCGAAGATGTATACAAAACCTATCGGGTCAAGGATCCCAAACAATTTTTCGGATACAACGATGTCGAAGCGGTGCGCGGCGTCACATTCGATGTGCACGCCGGCGAGAATTTTGGCATCGTCGGTGAATCAGGCTGCGGTAAATCTACTCTCTCACGCTTGCTAAGTTGGGTGGAGGCGCCTGAGAGGGGAACGATCTGGTACGAGGATGCAGATCTTTCTAACATGAGACGGCGCGATATTATTGCGCTGCGGCGTCGCTTCCAGCTTCTTTTACAAGACCCTTACAACGCCTTGCCACCCCACATGGCTGTAGGTCGCACAATTGCTGAGCCCCTGATTATCCATGGTGGCATGAAATCCAAAGAAATTCGGGACCGAGTACGCGCGGTAATGGTGGAAGTCGGCTTGTCGGATTCGTTATATGGCGACCTATTGGTAGGATTAAGCGCAGGGCAGCGCCAACGTATTAACCTGGCCCGCGCACTTGTTCTGGAGCCTCAACTCCTGATCCTTGACGAGACGCTTTCGGCACTGGACCAGGTGGAACAATCGCGCTTGCTGGAGACGTTTGAGCGGCTTCAACAGGAGCATGGCTTTACCTATATCTTCATCTCGCACGATCTAGCGATGGTGCGCCGTGCGTGTACGCGTATAGCGGTGATGTATCTTGGCAAGGTGGTCGAACTGGCTGACAATCACAGCGTCTTCTTTGATCCCGGTCATCCCTACACTCGCGCTTTATTGAGCGCAGTTCCGACAATTGAGGAACGGCGTTATAACGCCGATGAATGTCTACTTGAGGGTGAGCCACCAAGTCCCATCGGCATCCCGCCAGGTTGTAGTTTTATGGCGCGCTGCCCGCTCGCGATGGAGCATTGCGTTCAAGAAGAACCAGCTCTTGAAGCCCGTAAGCGGGGCGTGAGTGCGTGTTTTAGAGCCAATGCCTCGGATCAAGAACTTATAGATGCCGCGTACGAAAATAAGGAGCTGCGGGACAGGCTTTTCGGGGAGTAGCTGATCTGAACCGCCTGAAGTCAAATTGCTTTAGTAATGCCGCCTATTTGTTCATTGCCGCTAGCTCTACCGCCCGCTATCGCGAGCTTGGTTGTGTTCATTTGTTAGCGCCAGGGAGAGAATATGTACCTCGTAGTGTCGCTCGCAATCGCCAAAGTCTAACCTGAGGGCCTCACTGGGATGACCTGCATATTTGATACTGAAGCCCTATCTGGGTTGGGTAAAGATCAACGACCCGTTTTTATCACACCGCAGGCCTACGACGGCTAAGCGCTCGGTACCCGGCGCTACACAGTGAGCACGGCTCCTTGAGTGCTAGTTAGGGCCGCATGCTGTTGCTAGCCTAATGCAGGTTCGACGCCGAATTGACGGACAGCGTCAACTCTACGCCGCCAACTGACAGGCCGAGCCGGACTTTGCTTCTTGTTGAGGGAGACACACTAATGTGTCGATTGCCTCAACCCTATGGTTTAGACCAGGGTGAACAGAGCTCAGTTATGGTTTATGGTTGTGTAAGGACACTGAACTAATATTGGTGATGTTATACATTTGCGGTATCACCTATTTTAACAGGCCACGCGACAACATGTATTTTTCGGCATGAGTCTTGCGATTATTGATATCTCACCGCTTCGGAATGGTGGTGATACCCAATCGGTCGCGCGCCAGATCGGCGAAGCCTGTCGCTCAATTGGTTTTTTCTATGCGATAGGTCATGGCGTGGACGAGCGATTGATTGAGCGCGTTTATCATCAAGCAGCCGCCTTTCACGCATTGCCCCAAGGCGAGAAGGAGCGTTATCACATTGCTCTCTCCCGTAACCACCGAGGTTACGTTCCGCCGGGCGAAGAGGATTACGGCTCGGAGCCCGGCACCGGTTTAAAAGAGTCCTTTGACCTTGCGGCAGATTTGCCCGCCGATGATCCGGATTATCTGCGGGGATACCGATTCTTAGGGCCCAATGTGTGGCCCAACCTTCCCGGCTTCCAATCCGCAGTGGGCACGTACTATGAAGTGATGATGGCACTCGGGCGCGATTTGCTGTGTGGCTTCGCCCTCGCGCTGGGTCTTGCGCCAAATTATTTCAACAACCGTATCAAAAAACCGACCTCCAACCTGCGACTGCTGCATTATCCGGCGGGTCCCACGCATAATCTCGGCATAGGTTCTCACACCGATTCAGAGTGTTTTACCATGTTGCATCAGACAAAGCCTGGGCTGCAGGTGATGACGGTTAAGGGTTTATGGACGGATGTACCACCGGTTGCCGGCGGGTTTGTCGTCAATGTAGGAGATACTTTGGAGACCTGGACAAACGGCCGCTTTCGCTCTGGCCTGCATCGTGTTGCCAGCATCAAGGAGGAGCGTTTTTCTCTACCGCTATTTTTCGCGGCCGATTTCGATTCTTGGATCGAACCACTGTCTCACTTTATTAGCGACAGTCAACCGTCCGGCTATGCGAGCTTTCGCTCAGGTGAACATATCTTGTCGGAATATGCGAAGGGATTTCGCTACCTTCGTGCGTTGTATCTGGAGGGCCATATAGCGCTTGCTACCGAGCCGGATGAAGCGAGTAAATTCGTTCGCATGGCACAAGTGGACTGAACCACATAAAACCGGATTTTCCATAGGAATACTGGCGAATTTCCGACCGGCGCTCAGATAAGATATTATCAGACAGTGGCGGTGAAATTGAGGGTGCATCAGTTGGCGACGAACTTGTCTCTGAAAATGATGCTCTACTAATTTTGTGTTTAACCCAACATTCCGAAACGCGTTGCTGGTCTATCTTGACGATGATAATACTAGCACCATCTCTGTTAATGCCTAAGGGTGGGGGCCGCCGATAGCATGCCGCATGAACTTAAATTTGTTTTGAAGCATATTTTGGACAACGTCTTCTGGGCATTTCTCGTTTTGATGATAATTGCGGGAACAGTGATCGAAGCACCATTTGTCAATGTTGGTTTGACCGCGCGCTAAAATGCCTCTCGGCCATCGCCGCAAATTCAAAGTTTAGCGGGAGTTTCGACAACCGGTTGACTTAATAAATTCCGAAATTTCGAACCGCATCGCCGGCGCGCCAATCGCGCTGCAATGTGTAAAATTTGAATCGAAGCGACTTTCAGGGCGAGCTAGACACTTTTCATGGTTACCGCCGTTTGCTATCCACTTATTGAACTGCAGGTCGGGGCCAGAATGGCTTCCGTTAATCAGTACATTAAGTAATGGGTCTGCTGGGTTACCAAGGTCTTCCAACCAGATGGTGCTAGCCTCAATGTATGGTCGGTCGATTAGGCCCAGCGCTTTTCCCTTCAGATTTAATACAACTGCATCGATAAAGAAAAATTCATCCATGGCGAGTTCTATAGACCCCGACATCGGTTCGCTCTCGGTCGTGTCCGGCGCGGTGTCCGGCAGTAGGGTTTCGAAGTCGCCCAAGGCGGACCCTTTGAGATTGAATGCTAGTTCGATCCTTTGGTTCTTCGGCTCGTAGAGATCTGTGGCGGATATCAGCACTGGCGATGTAGCAGTTTCAATAGACAATTCAAATACACATATGCCGCCATAGGCGTGCGGCGCGACCAGGATGTCTGCGTCCAAGTTTCTATACTCGAACTATCCACTTAATATATTTGGGAAATTAACAGTTGTCACAGAGCAGTGCTGGGTACCCTGGATATTCGGGCTTACGGAAGTCGGCCTTAGATGACTAATATCCGAGCCAGTATCTGATTTTCGGGCAGAATGGTCGGGTGAACAGAGCACAACGTCGGCAGCAAGAAAAGGCGGCGCGAAGCGGGCGTAGTTCGCTATCCACCGCGACATTAGGCCAAGCCGTGGAATATCTTGGGCTCGGAAAGCTGAAACGCGCCGAGGGACTATTGGCCCGGATACTGAAGGTTCATCCCAAGCATCCCGACGCGCTGCACTATCAGGGCGTAGTGATGTATCAACAGGGACGCTACCAGGAATCGATCAAGCATTTATCGGCCGCGCTCTCGGCGGCGCCGGATTACGCGGAAGCTCACAATAGTTTCTGCATAGTTCTTATGGAGCAGCGTAATTACGTTGAGGCCATTGCGCACGCGGAGCAAGCACTGACAATACGGCCGGAATTTTCGGGAGCGCACGCCAACCTGGGCAACGCATATCAGGAACAAGGCGAACTTGGCCGAGCCGTCGCTTCTTATCGCACAGCTCTGGCATTTGACCCAATGCACCGTGAAGCAGCATACCGAATGGCTTCGGCTTATTTGGCGTTGAACGACCCGAAACAGGCGCTTGCCGCTTGCGCGACATGCCTCGATATTGACCCTCATTGCCAACACGCACTGGCCTATATGGCGATCTCGCTGCAGCTAAGTGGACGGTGCGATGAGGCGCGTGGGCTCTACGAATATGATAGGATGATCCACCGCACCAGCATAGAGATACCACGGCGCTACGAGGAGTTAAGTCAATATAATCAAGCGCTTGGAAAGGCCGTGAAAGAGCACCCCTCGCTTGTATGGGAACCGTTTAACCGGGTAACACGAGGCGGCGCGGTGACAGGCGATCTACTGTTGCAGCCAACAAAGATCGTAAAATCCCTTGAACATGCGCTGCGCGGCGCGATCGACAGTTATCGAAATTCACTGTCCGCGGAGCCAAGCCATCCGCTGCTCGGACGCATTCCCGACAAATATCGTCTAACATTAATCGCATCCATACTAAGGGCGGGCGGACATCACCCTCCTCATATTCATGAATCAGCTTGGTTGAGCGGCGTCTATTACGTCTCCGTGCCTGACACAGTGAAGTGCGAAGACAGGGCGCACGCTGGTTGGCTGGAATTCGGCCGGCCTGATTGCCCGCTTGCAGAGGATGCAAAAATCGAATTAACGGCGCAACAACCGTATGCCGGGTTAGCTCTTCTCTTTCCTTCATACTTTTTCCACGGAACGATACCATTCGAGGGAAGCGAAGAACGCATCGGGATCGCGTTTGACGTTTATCCGGAAGCTTAAGAATCAGTGCGATCGGATTTAGCACATGATTTATGGTGGAATAGACATTTACGATGGTATAGGCGGGTAAAACCATTATTGGTAGTAAGAATCAGTGCTATGGGATTTGGCACATAATTTATGATGGAATAGGCATTTATGATGGTATAGGCGTGAAAAACCATTGTTGGTAGCGTGCAGTTAGCAATTGGAAACAACGTGGCGGGCTTAATTATTACTATTAGGAATATATTTTTCATTGGCGTTGATCGACTGAACTGCTATTCTTGGCTCGGTAAAAATTATTTGCCTCTTCAGTCGAACGCTATCAGGGAAACAACTAGGGAGACTCTCTCAATGAAAATAAGTCGGCGTACTTTTGTGACCGGAACAGCGGCAGCTGCAGCTGGCGTCGCGGCCGGTTTTCCACACATCTATATGAAAGACTTCGGTCAGGCATGGGGTGCGAAGCCTTGGATCAAGAATGACGGCAATATCAAGGTCGGTATGCTGTGGTCGCAGACCGGCAACTTGAGTGTTGTGGAGAACGATTCGACCCAGGTATCGCTGTTCGCAGTGGATATCCTAAACGGACGTGGCGGTATCGCTGGTAAACAGATCGAGCCTGTCGTGGTCGATGCTAAATCTGATATTAAGGTTTATTCTGAGAAAGCGACTCAGCTTATTCTTCGCGACCGTTGCGTTAGCATTCACGGTAGCTATACCTCTGCCAGCCGCCGTGCGGTGATGCCGATCTTCATGAAATGGGACCACCTGTATTATTACCCGACCTGCTACGAAGGTCGCGAATGCATGCAGAATATTATCAACACCGGCCCACTGGCCAATCAGCATTCATTTGATTTGGTCCCATACATGGTCAAGAATTTTGGCCCCAAGGTCTACCTGGTAGGCTCAAATTATATTTGGCCGAAAGAGTCCAACAAGAACGTCAAGGTATGGTTGGACCGTGCGGGTGGCGAGGTCGTCGGCGAAGATTATATTCCTCTCGGCGGGTCCGAATTTTCTCCGGTATTCAATAAAGTCCGCCAGCAGGAGCCGGATTGGATTATGTCGACGGTGGTGGGTGATTCAGATATCGCACTACATCGCCAGTTTCTGCAGGAAGGCTTCAAATCCGACAAAATGCCGATCGCCGCGCTCACTACGGGTGAGATCGAAACCGCGGCCATGGGCAATGAAGCGGGCGCAGGCCACTTTCTGTCAGCACCCTATTTCCAGACCTTGCCAAACCCGGTTAACGAAAAGTTTGTGCAAGACTACCTTGCTAGCCCCTATGGCGGTGGCGGTGTGACGCACTACAACATGGAAGAAACCTATCTTGGTATTCTTATATGGGCCAAGGGCGTCGAGCGTGCACTCGAACACACTGGCGGCGATTGGGAAGCCATTACACCGCGCATGATTCGCGACGTGACCGGCAACTGGAATGGCCAGGGACCGATTGGGTTGTCCGATGAGGAATCTCCGGAAGGTAAAGTTTGGATCGACCCAGATAACTTCAATATTTGGTTAAAACCAAAAATTGGGCAGTGCGGGTCAGACGGTCAGTTCAAGATTGTGAAAGAGGCTGACGAGCATGTGTTTCCTGACCCATTCTCTATCTATCCAGAGCGCGGTGTGTGTAAAGCTGATGGCTTGCACAAACCGGACGGCACCATCCAGAAGGACGTGCTCTAATTACGACGTAGACTACGGGGCGGCGCTTCCGGCGCCGCCCCTCGACGTTGCCACATTACATTAATTGGATTGAGAAATTAGCCCAACTTCACGGGCCATATCGATCCCATACAGCGTCGCTTCGGGCTAGACGAAGCCACGCAACATATTGTATTTATTCGGTATGTGATGGAACTGGGTTCTCTGGCGAGGCAATCGCCCACCAATCTGCGGAGCAAACTCCGCGGTGAAAAAATAAAACGCAGACGGGGAGGCAATTTAAGCAATGAGTGTCCATGACTTCTGGACTCCGTTTTCCCTTGAGCCCTTTCTCAACGCCCTACTTATAGGATTAAGCATTGCCAGCATCTGGCTTGTTGCCGCGCTGGGCCTAACAATCATTTATGGCACCATGGGCGTGATCAATATGGCTCATGGTGAATTCATCATGTTGGGCGCTTATTCTACTTGGGTTATGCAATATTTTATTGGCATACCCTGGCTCCTGTGTTTGCCGCTCTCGTTCATTATTGTCGGCTTTATCGGTTGGCTGGTTGAGCGCGGACTTATACGACATTTATATGAACGACCATTGGACACCCTGCTCGCGACGTGGGGCGTTTCGCTCGTCCTCATTCAGAGTATTCGCCTCATCTTCGGTGGAGAACCGCAATATATTGATGCGCCAAGCTGGCTCAAAACAGTGATGGTCATCGATTTCATCCATATTCCATGGATGCGGATATTCATTTTCTTCCTGGCGCTGGCGTTGGTGGCGATGACTATCGCCATCTTATACAGGACTAATATGGGTATTCAGATTAGAGCCGTGATGCAGAATAAAGAAATGGCGGCGTCATTCGGCATCAATTCCAAACGTGTTTATGGCCTCACTTTTGCTTATGGCGCAGGCCTTGCAGGAATATCAGGCGCCATGTTCTCTGGTTTAAAGACCATTTTCCCTGACATGGGACTGGGCTATGTGGTTGAGGCATTCTTGGTCGTTGTCACGGGCGGAGGAGAAGTATTTGGCAGTGTTGCCACTGCGGGGATCATGGGCCAGATGCTTTCGGTATTTTCCTACTTCACCAACGAGACATTTGGCCACTTCGTTCTATTCGTACTGATCGTTATATTCCTGCGTTTCCGGCCGCAGGGCATTTTCACACCCAGCATGGCGCGACGTTAACGTGGTTATTCCGGTGGGGAGAATTTAGGGCGTGCAGCGGGCAAATCTCTATCACGATAAACGGGCTCAATGGGCCGTCTACCTGCTGTTCTTCGGGATTTTGGCGATCATCCCGCTGTCGATGGATGATCCATTCACGATGAACCAGTATGCACGCTACGGCGTCTTTGGCATGCTGGCGCTTTCGGTTAGCCTGGTGTGGGGATATGGCGGAATCTTAAGTCTGGGACAGGGTATCGCCTTTGGCATGGCCGCCTATGGCATGGGCGCCACCATGCAAATGCAATACCAAGACCCGGTGAACGACCCAATACCCAGTTTCATGTTGACTAATGAGTTGGAGGCGTTGCCTACCGTTTGGGAACCGTTCTGGAACACCTCTGTCGGCATAATTTTGGCGGTCGGTGTTCCCGTTGTTTTCTTCATCATATTCGGAATCTTGATGTTTCAGGCGCGTATCGCAGGCGCGTTCGTGGCGATCATGACGCTAGCCATGTTAGGCGCTTGGTACAGCATGGCTTATGACATGCAACCTTTTACGGCAGGCTTTAACGGTATCTCACCACCCTCTGCGTTTACTGCCTTTGGTGTAGAGGTTGATCCCTATAGCAACATGATCTATTGGGTGTCGCTCGGGGTGCTGACTGTCTTGACCTTGGGATCAAAGGCGCTACTCCAGACCAAGTTTGGTACCATCGTTCAAGCTATCCGTGACGACCCCGAACGTGCCAGATTCCTCGGCTATAATGTCGCCTACTATCAGATTGTTCTTTTCGCTCTTTCAGGGCTGATCGCGGCGTTTGCTGGTTTAGTTTGGGTGATGATCACACAATTCGTCTCGCCCACGTCTCTCGATATATTTTTCAGTATCACCTTTGTTATATGGGCTGCAGTCGGCGGGCGAATGTCATTATTCGGAGCAATCTTCGGCGCCATGTTCATCAACGCGGCACAGAGTTATGTCGGTGATGAATTTCAGGCCACTTGGTTAATCATTCTCGGCGCGGTATTCATCGTGGTGGTTAGGTTTGCGCCAAAAGGCTTGGCTGGTTTGTTTGAGTACGCCCTTAGTTTTGTTCCCTACAGAGTTAGAGAAACGCCGCAGTCACGCATCGACGTGTCTTCCCAGAGCGAGTAGAGGAACATCGTGACAATAATTCTAGAGCTTAAGGAAGTGACTAAGGCGTACGACGCGTACAAGGTCGTCGACGGCTTCAACTTTCAGGTCGAGCAAGGTGAACTTCGCTGTCTACTTGGCCCAAATGGCGCCGGCAAAACAACGACGATTGACTTGATTACGGGCCGGCAAAAATCAACTTCTGGGATGATTGTGTTCGACGGCAAGAATATTACCGGCCAACGAGAAGACAAGATCGCTAAACAGGGCGTTGGCCGAAAATTCCAGGTGCCGGCAGTATTCAAGGATCTGACGGTTGGGGAAAATCTCCAAGTCGCATTCAGCAAGAATACCGACCCATTTGCAAACATGTTTCGTTTCGGTAACAAAGATGGGCGGCAACGCTTGCAACAGGTATTTGAGCTCGTTGGGTTAGAAGACCGCCTTGATATTTTGGGTGGGAACCTCTCACACGGCGAGACCCAATGGCTCGAAATCGGTATGGTGTTGACGCAGAACCCCAAGCTGTTGCTCATGGACGAGCCGACGGCTGGGATGACCGAGCAAGAGACTCAGAAAACTTCTGAAATTTTCAACCGGCTTAAGGGCGAGCACACTCTCGTGGTAGTCGAGCATGATATGGCTTTCGTGCGTGAAATTGCAGATGTCATAACGCTGATGCATTTGGGAAAAACCCTTGCTGAAGGTCCCATGAGAGAGGTTGAAAACGATCCCAAGGTTAAAGAAGTTTATCTTGGTTCTGAAGGCATTACCGATGCTGCTTAATCTAGAAGACGTCACTTCGTATTACGGGAAAACACCAATTCTCCAGGGCATCGACTTAGGTATCGAGGAGGGGCATTGCCTCGCCGTTCTGGGGCGTAATGGTGTCGGCAAGACCACTCTTGTGCGTACGATTATGGGCCTTACGACGCGCATGACGGGAAAGCTGTCAATCGCGGGTGTAGACTCAACGCTCAAAGAAACTCATGAGCGATCGTCGGCAGGAATTGGGTATATTCCTCAGGGACGCGGCATCCTTCCAAAATTCACCGTCCGCGAAAACATATTGCTTGGCACCTTCGCGAGAAATGATCAACAGCGCAAGATTCCGGATATGTGCCTTGAGCTTTTCCCCTATCTAGCTGAAAACCTAGACAAGCGCGCCGGTCAACTCTCGGGAGGACAACAGCAGCAGTTATCGATCGCGCGCGCCCTCGCGACCGACCCAAAGGTTTTACTTTTGGATGAACCCACTGAAGGCATTCAGCCAAATATCGTGCAGGAAATTGAGACAACGATCCACCGCCTTAACACTGAGGTTGGTTTAACGCTGGTGTTAACGGAGCAGCATATTAAGATTGCCAGGCAACTGGCACATGAGTTCGTCATAATGGACCGAGGACGCATCGAGGAACGGGGTTCTATCGCTGAATTGACGGATGAACTTGTCGAAAAACATTTAACCATTTGAGGGCTTGTTCAGGCTCTGAAAGATTTTTAAAGACTTAATGTTCAAAAAAGGGAGGCATCAGTGATTCGCATTGCTCCAAAAGGAAGTCCCGAAAGAGCTCGTATGATCAAGGAACATCGGGCGTGTATTGACTCCATGAAGGGCGTGCCGGGATGCACAATTCTGCGCTGTAAAACACCCGGGGACACAACGGACGTTAGCGGCGGCATACACGAGGATTTTGAGCTCAACCGAGTGCTGTTGCGAATGCGTGCACAGCCGGCAACCAACAAGTTAGTGGTCATTTGCACTAAAGTGGAAAAGGAATGGCGTATTGGCCGTCTCTCTGGAATCCGTGGTGTGCCCCCAACTTTTGTCGGTCGAAAAATTTATGATAATGAGCAGGACCCTCAACACGATATTTTCCTGATGCGGTTGGATGAGTTTTCGGAAACGGATGGTTATCCGGAGCATTTCCGACAAGGCTGGAAACGCCGTGACGATATGTGGGCTACGACTTAGCCAGAAGAAACAGATTCAGCAACTAATTTGAAATCAAAACAAGTTGGGCCGCGGCCGTCGGGTGCGCGCTTTGAACGGGAGACTTTACGATGTCATGGATGAGATTGACGGGCTATGCCGACAAATTTGGCGTACATCCGGGAGATACAATCCGGTTTTACGTCAATTGCGACGGGCCAAGGCAGTACAACGCCAAACTGGTGAAGATGATTCACGGCGATACAAACCCGCGTGGGCCTGGGTTGATCGAACGCCCCATCAAAAGTTCGATTAATGGCAATTATAAAGGTCGTAAGCAAATTATTCACAGCGGCTCTTACGGAGTTGTTGAAGACAAGCCGCAATTTCATCTCAAAAGTTTTACTCTGCAGTGCTGGGTCTGGCCAACGGCGCCAAAAACGCATCCAAAATATTGGAAGCATGGCGCCCAGGGCTTAGTCACGAAGTGGCACAAGAATAAAGGTTACGGCCTCTTCATCAACGAGGATGGCTGCGCGGAACTTCGTATCAATGGAAAGAAGATCACGACAAATGCGACGTTGCGTGACCATGCTTGGCACTTCCTCGCCGCCAGTTATGATGCAAAAACCGGAAAGGCCACGCTTTACCACGAGCCCCAAATTGTTTACGCGTTGGATCCCGAAGTAAAACCGGCGACCGCCAAGGTTGCGGCGCCACGCCACGATTCAAGCCCCGTGGTTATTGCCGGTTACACCGGTCAGCATACCAACGCCGCGACTGCGCGTTCTTCGGTTCCATCGGGAATCGTCATTGCAGGACAGTACAACGGCAAAATCGATAGCCCACGGGTCTGCAATCGGGCCCTCAGCAGAGCCGAAATTGAAACCATGAAACTAGGTGCCCAGCGCGGTTTGACTGAGCGCCGCAATGCCGGTCCTACCGGTCCGCTCTCAGAGACTATTGTCGCCGCATGGGATTTTTCTGATGGGATAGACACCGCTGTTGGTAGGGATCACGGGCCGTACCTATTTGATGCCCAAATCGTTAACTGCCCCACACGGGCCATGACTGGCCATAATTTCTCGGGCAACAATTTTGATTGGAAACATGCCCAGCAGGAGTATGGCGCGATACACTTCCATGATGATGATGTTGACGATGCACGCTGGGATGTCGATTTCGAATGGACCGTTCCAAGTGGGTTCGAAAGCGATTCTTACTGCATTAAGTTGACCACTAAGCAGGGCGACGAGGATTACATACCATTCTTCGTGGTCCCGAGAGTGGGCGAGGAACAGGCAAAAATAGCGGTGATGATTCCAACCATCAGCTACATGGCTTATGCCAATGAACATCTCGCCAACAATGCTGGCGGAGCGGAACTTCTGGTCTATCGCGTGCCCATCATGCAGCAACAGAACATGTTCCTGTCTGAGCACCGTGAGTATGGCGGGTCCATCTACGATACGCATACAGACGGCAGTGGCCTTTGTCTCTCCTCGCGGTTACGCCCAATACTTAGTGTACGGCCAAAATATGATCACTTCCTGATGCAGGCACCGTGGCAATATCCAGCCGATCTGCATCTTATCTATTGGTTAGATAAACTCGGTTACAAGTACGACATCATCACTGACGAGGATTGCAATTACGACGGACTTGCGAGGCTGGAAAATTACAACGTGGTCATCACTGGCTCGCATCCCGAGCACAATTCCGGTCCTCAACTTGACGCCTTGCACGACTATACCCAACAGGGCGGGCGTCTCATGTATATGGGTGCTGATGGTTTTTACTGGGTACATTCCTACCACCCGGCCTACGAACATCTGGGACGCGGCGTCATTACCGAGATGCGGCGTTGTGAATCGGGTATTCGTACCTGGCGTGCTGACCCTGGAGAGTATTACCACCAATCTACCGGTGAACTTGGCGGCATGTGGCGCTATCGTGGGCGGTATTTACACTCCGTTGCGGGAACCGGTATGTCCTCCGAAGGATTTGATATTTCGAGCTATTATTCGCGCACGGAAGACAGTAACGATCCCCGTATCTCCTGGGCCTTTAAGGGCATTAAGTATGATGAGAAGATCGGTAATTTCGGACTTGTCGGCGGCGGCGCAGCCGGCACCGAACTCGATATCGTCGATACCATGCTTGGCTCGCCGCCACATACGCTTGTGGGTGCGACATCGGCCGGACGTCATACAGAGGCTTATCTTCTGGTTATGGAAGACTTTGGCTTCAACCAACAGGGGCTGGATGGCACGCAGCACCCGCGTGTGCGTTCCGACATCGCATTTCATGAAACGCCAAACGGCGGCGGTTGTTTCGCCTTTAGTTCCATCGCCTTTTGCGGTTCGCTCCCATGGAACAACGGCGATCCGAAGAAAAACAACATTTCGCGGCTGGTTAAGAACGTACTTGACCGGTTCTCAAAAGATGGGCCATTGCCGGCGGCACCGAACAGCGCGTTCAAACATCGCGGACGTGCAGATTATGATCCGCCGATGAATAAGAAGCGGAAATAGTACCGCCGTTCAAGCCGAAATATTCCCGCACCTTTGTTATATGCGGAGGGGCGGGAATACTTTTGAATCAGGCAGGCGAGTATGAATTTGCATCCCGAGCTAGGGTTTTTTGATGAGGGCCTAAATCTCGTCGAACCGAAGCTATACGCAGCGGCTAGCCGGCCGTTCGGCCGGGCACAAATCCTGCCGCCGGCAGCCTATCGCTCGAAAATATTTGCTGATCTTGAGGACGAGAAAATATGGACCCGGACTTGGGTCTGTGTAGGAGCGCAGCAGCAGATCCCCAATACTGGAGATCTTTTTCCGTTTACACTTGGGCATCACGGAATTCATGTCGAGCGCCTAGCGGACGGTGGCCTTGTCGCGCGGTATAATAAGGCTCAGCATGGCGGTTGTCGGGCTGTTCCGTTGCAATGCCAGACCGGTATCAAAACGAAATGCTCGTTCACTTCCTGCGGCTATAGCCGAGACCGAGATGTTATTCATGCTGCCGAGGTAGGTGAGGGGTCACGATTAGCAGGTCAATATTTGGGAGACCGCCCGGAACGCTTGCTGCCGGCAAATGTGGAAACATGGGGTCCACTCATATTTGTTAATCTTGATCCCGATTGCGAGCCTCTCGCCAAACAAGTCAAAGGTCTGGTGAAACGCGTAGCCCCCTATTTTAATGCCGACATGAAGGTGATGTCTGAGTTCCGGAGCGAAATCGACTGCAATTGGAAACTTGCAGGGCGCGCCTACCTTGAAGATATAACCCTGCCTTTTGTCACTTATGACGAGGCTAAACCTACAACTCAAATCACCAAGACGGCACGTCCAGACCGCCCGTTGCATTCGAAATACATGTATGACTTGGCCGACGACTATAAAGCACGCTATTCCTCGTTGCCAAAGATTGCCGGGCTCTCGAAACAGTGGCAAGGGCGTGCTCAGCTTTGCTGGCTCTTCCCAAATCTATTGTTGGCTTTGATGCCGAACCATGTGTTGAGCATTGTGCTTCAACCCACGGCGACGGCCATGACACTGCAACGGGTGGCTTTGTTCATTCCTCAAAGCGCCAACGTGAGGGCGACTACGGCCGATTTAGCGGACCTCAATAACCATTGGCGGGAAGCTCTTGTCGGCTGCGCTGCAGAGGCAGTATCGCGCCAACAGGAGTTCGACAATTGGGGTTTGCCGGTCAGGCCCGATACGGCAGCAAAGCGTTTACCCAAAGAAAGCAGTGCTTTTGGATATGATTTCCAAAAATTTTTGGTGGAACGTATTTTGACCGAGCATGAATATTACTGGTCAGCACCGCTCTATTCCCAACCCCGCAGATAGTTGGAAGCGCAATTAAATCGCGATGGTCTATAGCGTCCAACAGATAAAATACGAAATTTTGGCCTATATGAAGGAATTTGGGGGTGATTTTTCCCACTATTATGTCGGGATAACCCATGATCCAGAAAAGGCGTTATTTAAAAACCATAAGGTCGATCGCAAAAGGGATCCCTGGCTATACAAGCAGGCACTTACCTTTCAAGCTGCGCGAACGGCTCAGGATTATTTTCTCAGTCGCCTGAAGGCTGATGGCGAGGTCATCATGGAAGGCGACGAAGATACGGATTGCGTATATGTCTACAAGAAAAGCAAAAGAACAGCGCCCTAAACAACAACCAGCGACCAAATTGGAAGCTGGGCGGGCCGAGTTTATGGCAGGAAATTTCGACATGGCGCGCGAAATCTGGATGCCCCTTGCCGAGGCAGGCGATGTAGAGGCACAGGCCTGGATCGGCTCGCTCTACGCCAATGGTGATGGCGTGGAGATTGATGATGGCGCCGCCTTTGCGTGGTATGTGAAGTCGGCGGAAGGTGGAAACGTTCAGGCGCAAAGCAATGTTGGGGCCGCGTATGCGATGGGAAACGGGGTTAAACAGGATTACGAAGCGGCGGTGGGATGGTTCGAACGCGCGGCCAAAAACGGGGATGCACACGGTCAATTTAATCTTGCCGTGCTACTGTCGAGCGGCACCGGTGTTGCTAAGGATCTCGCCAAAGCAGCCGAATGGTACCGCGCCGCGGCAGAAGGCGGCCACTATCCTTCCCAAGCGCGCCTCGGACAAATGTACGCTATAGGGGAAGGCGTTGAGAAGGATCGTGTTCAGGCTTTTCTGTGGTTATCGCTCGCAGCCCAGCATGGCATTGGCAGTGCACTAAATGCGCTCGATGGCATCGTCAAGCACATGTCGAGCGAAGAGAAGTCCGAGGCGCTCAACCTGTTCGACTTATGGCGTGGCAAGACCGCTGGGTCCGTTGGTCCCAGCCGTATCGAGCCACTTCCTGGCTAGCAGGCAAAACTGTCGATTAATCCAGTTTTATCGTTAACCCGAATCCAAAGCGAAAAGCGTTTGATGCGCTCACGTAGGGCATTGTCATCGGGGCAGGTGTTCCCGGCCGTGATGTCGCCGGGCGGCGCTGCTTCGCCGTGCCGGCTCGAACCAATTCTGGGTGTAAAGAAAAGCGATACTTCCAGTCTGTCTGGTGTGGTCAACAATGTGTCACCGATTTTCCAGCCGATTGGGAGGTCGTGTGAACGGTAATAGCTACGCACTTCTGACTGCGCTTTTTCTGGCGCAATGAGGGCGGTGTCGGTGGCTTGGTTCTGCACCTCGTCGTTACGGCGCAGTTCCTGTTTGGTTTCATAGATTATGAGGATGACGATCACCGCGGCGACGGCGAGAATCCATATCATGCGCCTGCGCTTGCTAAAAAATCTGCTGCTTGCTTTCCGTTTAGCCACGGTGAAACTAGCCTAACCAGCAACTGAACTGGACAAGAGGAGGGTGACGATGAGCATTCCACAAAACATAAAGGGCGAGCTGGAAAAGCGCGATGAACTTATTTTGGCGCTTGAGATGCTCATAGTTGATCAGGCCAGCCGCCTGTTGGCGCTTGAGGCGATTGTCGTCAATATGGCGGGGGCAGGAAATGTGAAAGCCGCTGACGTCAAGGCGCGAATAGTACAGGAATCGAAGCGCTTCCAGCAGCATTTTGAGGGTGAGAGCATGACTGGGTTCGTCGAGCGAGCGCAACGTATTTCCATGCAGTTGTCAAGCAATGCCAAGGTTGGCGGCGCTGCTAAAGTAGTTAATAAGAAATCGACGAAGCGGGCTAAGTGATCTCATATTTTGATAGTATTATGATAAATAATTACACGCTGAGGTAGTGACGACCAACGACTCTGATTGTGGGTTGTCATCGCGGGCGCTGCGCGCCGTACGGTAGATCGTAGATGCGGGCGAACTCTCCGCTGGCAAACCCCACGGGGTCTTTGAGCCAATCGACAAACATACCGGTTCCGTCCTGTCCCCAAAATATCTCGCCCTCGGCAACGAAGGTCGGGACGCCGAAAACACCCGCCGCTAGTGCTTCATCGGTATTGTTCTTTAGCGCTTGCTTAATTTCGGGCGCGGTGATTTGAGCATCGCCGTCGGCAAAGCCAAGTTGTGTCATCAATCGACGCCATTCGTTATCGCACTCCACATCGCCACCTTCAGCATAGAGGAAATTGAAAATTTCATTGATTGCGGCACTGTCTTCGCCCATTGCCACGGCTAGCCTAAGCGCTTTAAGAGGATTAAAGGGGTGTGCTGGCGGGAGCGTGAAGGGAACGTTGCGCTGCGCTGCCAGCCAGTGGCAATAGCGATAGGTATGGCGTCGTTTGGCTGGTATTTCGGCGGGGCCCAAGTGACCCCAATGATTAAGTAAGCCAGCGAACAGAACCGGTCGATATGAGACTTTTAGACTTTCGGGCAGCTGCCCCATGTCCTGCCATTGCAGATAGGCAAAGGGAGAGATGAAGTCAAAATACCAGACCACCTTGCTCATAAGATTTTAACTTGTTTCATGTTTTCACTGACTCAAGATCCAGCCTGGCTAGCGCAGATGATACACAGTACCGCGAAGGGGAGGGCAGCCAGACGATCGGCGCCGATATCCTTTGCACAGTTGTGGCAGACGCCATATTCGCCGCCCTTAATGCGCTTCAAAGCGGCCTGGATTTGCGCGATTTCGTCGAGCGCGGCGCCCTCCAGCCCTTCTAGGACCTCATCGCCAGATATTTCTGACGCCCGCTCTTCCCAATCCTGACTGTGAGCCGATCTTAGGTCGCTCTCGAGTCCTGCGACGCGGCGCTCTAAGGAAGAGAGTCTCGCTTCAAGTTGGCTTCTGAGCTCTTTGTGATCTGGCATGGCAGTTTCTCTATTCTGGCTAGCGTCACGAGTGAGTTTGTGATGCGTGGGATAATGATACCTGAATTTGATATTCCTTACCAAATAAGCTGCCAAATATGGTTCGACAGCTTCGCGTCGGCGGAATAGGTTTTCTTTTCATCCTTTCGTTTCCAGCGACCAGGAGAACTCTCAATGGCAAGCAATTTAGACGCCGTGTTGAAGCGGTTGACCAATGAAGCCCTGCTTATCCGGCGGAATGTCTGGCGCGTCTTTCACGCTGCCGGCTCTGGTCATATAGGCGGTTCTAGCTCGGCGGCGGACCTGTTGGCGGCACTTTATTTTCATTATTTGAATTTGCGCCCTGAGGAGCCAGATTGGCAAGAGCGCGATCGCTTTGTTCTCTCCAAGGGCCATGCAAATGGAGCTCTCGCTGCTGTACTGGCACAGGCTGGGTTTTTCCCCGATAGCTATCTGGACAAATTTTATGGTTATCAGAGCCTGTTGGGAATGCATCCGGACATCAAACTGGCTGGCGTCGAAATGAGTACCGGCGGGCTTGGACATGGACTGTCGGTCGGCGTCGGTATGGCGCTTGGGGCGCGTTTAAAAAAGCGCCAATCCAGGACGGTAGTGATGGTCGGAGACGGCGAATTGCAGGAAGGCTCCAATTGGGAAGCAGCGATGGCCGCTGCTCATCTAAAGCTTTCAAGCCTGACCGCGATTGTTGATTACAACAAAGTGCAGCAAAGTGGTCATGTGCGTGACGTGTTGGGATTGGAGCCGTTGGCTGACAAGTGGCAGGCATTTGGCTGGTCGGTGCGCGAACTAGATGGTCATGATATGGCAGAAATTGTCGCGGCGCTCGACGCGCTGCCCTACTTGGCGGACACGCCGTCGGTGATGATCGCCCATACGGTTAAGGGCAAAGGCGTCAGCTTTGCCGAGGACACCCATCTTTGGCATCAGAATACGATCGATGATGAAGTCTATCAAAAGGCGATCGACGAATTGGGAGAGCCGCTATGATCGCCATGCCGGACAGCGCTGTCAGCCAGGCAGCGGACCAAACGCGCCTGGCATTCGGCCTGGCGCTTACTGAAATGGCAGAGCGGGATGACTCAGTCGTTGCTATCTCCGCCGATACTCTGGATTTGATCGGCCTACGTGGACTGGTTCAGAAGCATCCGAACCGCGTAATCGACGCCGGCATTGCCGAACAGAATGCTATGGGCATTGCCAGTGGGATGGCGACGACAGGGATGCGACCGTTTGTATGCGGCTATGCGCCTTTCATCACAGCGCGCTCTATTGAGCAGTTGCGCAATGATGTTGCCTACCCGAATCAGCGGGTGGTAATCGGCGCTGCAGCGAGCGGAATTTCACTTGGCGTCTCGGGTGGCACACATCATGCTCTTGAAGACCTTGCGTTGATGCGGGCACTACCAAATATAACTGCCATCGTTCCCGCGGACAGCCACCAGGCGTGGAAGGCGGTTTTTGCTACCCAGGCAATCGATGGGCCTGTTTATATTCGCTTGGGCGGGCGCGTTCCCGAACCGCCGGTTAGTGACCTGGATGCAGAATTCCATGTTGGTCGGGCGGATTGCCTACGCCAAGGCGATGACGTGACGATTATCGCTTGTGGTTGTCTGGTCGCGGATGCCATTGCGGCGGCTGATTTGCTCTCCAGGAAGGGTGTGGCAGCGCGGGTCCTAAATATGCACACGATCAAGCCGCTCGACCGCGATGCGGTGCTGGCTGCTGCAGTCGAAACCAAGGGCCTCGTCACCGCTGAAGAACACCGCATTACCGGCGGACTTGGCGGCGCGGTCGCGGAACTGTTGGCGCGTGAAAACCCAACAGCGATGCGGATGGTTGGAATGCCTGATAAATTCGCCCCGGTTGGCCCAACCGGCAAAGTGCGTGAAGGATTTGGCTTAAGCAGCGCAAATATCGTGACGTCCTGCCTGGAGTTGCTTGCCTAACATTTTACCAATGCACCTCGGTGCTGCTCAAGGCCCCACCTCGCTCGACGAAGATACATTCAGGGCATTATAGATTCTGGCCAAAATATCCGATATCACCGCCAACGAATTGAAATGTACCCAGAGGATTTCGGGTCACATTTGTGACCGCCTAGTGCAGCTTGGGCGTTTTCATGAAGAGCATGCGGTCGGATGACGTGACGCTGACATTGGAAACTTCATCATTGCGCAGCAGGGTTAGCGGCACTGCCACACCGGCGCTGCCAAGGGACCAGGTCTTGCGCAGCATGGCAGCCAGGTCGCTGACAGATTCTCCAGCGACGGCGAGGATAACGTCGCCAACCTGGATATCGGCGTTTTCGGCCGGGCCGCCCTCCGCGACGCCGGCGATAAAAAGTTGGCCGTTCGATTCTGCCGCGTAGGCGCCTAGCCAGGGGTGCTGCGGATGCTGACTTTTACCGAAGTTTAACAAGTCATCTAGGATCGGGTTAAGTAAATCTATAGGGACAATCATGTTACCCTCGGTCTGGGTGTCGTTCTCATCGACTTGCTGTACGAACAGGGAGCCAATACCTAACAATTTTCCATCGCGGTCGAGAAGTGCGGCGCCGCCCCAATTTGGATGTGCCGGGGCGATGAAGATGGCCTCGTCGAGCAGATATTCCCAATAGCCAGCGAATTCACGCTTTGCCGCAATCGAGGCGCTGAGCGCATGGCTCATGCCGCCATGCCCAGCAATGATGACAGGATCGCCGGCTTCTGCCATCTGCGCGTTGCCAAGCGGGATGGGGGAGGAGGATACCTTTGTTAGGGCTTGGACCAAGCCGAATCCGGTATGGTGATCATAGGCTACGACATAAGCCGGGATCGCGGCGCCGTCGTTGGATAGCAGCCATACTGTTTCCGCTTCGGCGACCAAATATCCTATCGTTAGAACCAGCCCGTCGGCGCGGATGAGGACGCCATTGCCGGCGCGCTCGGTACCGAGAACCTGCGCCGTGAAAGCGTCCTCCGGTATTTCGGTGCGCAGAGCGAATACAGAAGCCAGTGTGGCGCTTAGGTCAAACGCACAGTCTTCCTGCTTCGGCTGATTGGCCGGAGGAATTTGCCACTCCTGATAATCGCTGGCCATTGACCTAGCTAATTTCTCCAGAGCCGGAATTTTTAATAAATTTTATTGTTTTGTTTTTAATTGCTTGAGGGGAAGTATTGACAATTAAGTCGAGCTCTTTTGCGACCCGAGATACGGCGTCGCGCTCGTCCGGCACTGGGCCATAGAGGGTGGTACGCTGACGCGGCGTGCGGGCGATGCTGGTGATTAGATCTTCCATCTGCTGTGGGGCTAACTCCTGGCCCCAGGCGGCCCCGGCTGAGCGTGTAATGGTTTCGTTCATCAGTGTGCCGCCCATATCGTTGGCGCCGGCTTGCAGGCAGTTGCGGCTGCCATCGGGGCCCATTTTTACCCAGGATGTCTGAATATTCTGGATATGCGGATGGAGCACGAGGCGTGCCACGGCATGCATCAAGATGGCTTCGCGGTAGGTTGGGCCTTTGCGCGCGCGGCCCTTGAGATAAATTGGTGCTTCCATATGAACGAAAGGTAGCGGCACGAATTCGGTAAAGCCACCCGTGCGTGCCTGCAACTTCCGCAAGCGCAGCAAATGGCGTGCCCAGTGCTGCGGTCCTTCAACATGGCCGTACATGATAGTGCTCGTCGTCCTGAGCCCAACCCCATGCGCTGTTTCCATGACTTCCAGCCACTGCGCGGTATTAATTTTATCGGGGCAGATGATGGCGCGCACTTCATCATCGAGTATCTCCGCCGCCGTACCCGGCAAGCTGCCGAGACCGGCAAACTTGAGGTCGTGGAGGAACTGTTCGAGCGGGAGGCCAAGCGTCTCCGCGCCCTGCCATACTTCGAGCGGCGAAAATGCATGAATATGCATATCTGGTGCCGCGTCCTTTACGGTACGGCAAATATCGAGATAGGTTTGGCCAGTGTAATCGGGATGAATACCACCTTGCATACAAACTTCGGTAGCGCCGCGCTGCCATGCTTCGGTGACACGGCGAGAAATTTCGCTGGGCTCGAGATCGTACGGCCGGCCTCGCAGATTCTCGCTCATCTTACCTTTTGAAAAGGCGCAGAATTGGCAGCGGAAATAGCAAATATTGGTGTAGTTGATATTGCGGTTGACGACATAGCGGATTAAATCGCCGCTGACTTCGGCTCGCAATTTGTCGGCCGCCTCGCAGACAGCGTCAAAACCAGCACCGCGAGCCGTAAACAGGGCGTAGATTTCTGTCTCGCTTAGCTCTTGTCCGTCTGCTGCCTTGGCCAGGCTGCGCCGTAGTTCGGATGTTGGTGCGGGCGGGGTGTGCTTCTCGGTGAGTGGTAAATTCTGCGTGGTGCCGGGCGACCAATTCTCAGTGCGGGCCAGGCCTTGGCTGTCACTGGCCCGCAGGAAGGCGGTGTGCATGGTTGGTGCAAGCCATTGGCAGGCTTTTTTTGTGTAGGCCGGGTAGAGCGCGAGGCGCTCGCACAGACGTTTCCCGCTGTCGGCCGTTTGTTGGGCCAGCACATCAAGATGCGGCCATGGCGCTTCGGGGTTGACAAAATCCGGCGTGACCGGCGAAACGCCACCCCAATCATTGATCCCGGCACTGATCAGCGGTGCGAGGCCGCCTGGGCTGAGATTTGGCGGCGCTTGAATATTCATCTCGGCACCAAAAATCAGGCGCGCTGCGGCAATGGTCCAGCGCAGTTCATCGAGGTCAGGCTCGGGTGCTAGCGCCATTCGGGTCCCCGCCTTGGCGCGGAAATTCTGGATAATAATTTCCTGTATATGGCCGTAGCGTGCGTGCAGGTCGTTTATCGCCACCAGTGATGCAATGCGCTCCAAACGGGTCTCGCCGATGCCGATCAAAATACCGGTGGTAAATGGCACTGCCGCTTCGCCGGCAAGGCGCAAGGTTTCAAGGCGCACGAAAGGTTGCTTGTCGGGGGATCCGTGATGCGCCATGCCTTTCTGGCAAAGGCGCTCGGACAGATTTTCGAGCATGATGCCTTGCGATACTGATACTGCGCGTAGCGTCACCAAATCTTCCGCCGTCAGAATGCCTGGGTTGAGATGTGGCAGCAGGCCGGTTTCTTCTTGCACCAGTTTGGCGGCAGCCGCGAGATAGGAGAGGGTCGTATCATGGCCGAGTTCCGCCAGTTCACGGCGCGCCACTGAATAGCGTAGTTCCGGTTTATCGCCGAGGGTAAACAGCGCTTCTTTGCACCCTGCCTCGGCGCCGGCTTGGGCGACTGCCACAACCTCGTCCGGCGTGAGATAGGCGCGCTCCCCCTTCTTGGGCGGGTGGGCAAACGTACAATAGTGGCATACATCGCGGCACAGTTGAGTAAGCGGGATAAAAACCTTCCGCGAATAGGTGATGAGATCGCCATGCGCGCTGTCGCGCAGTTGGGTGGCCTGGCTCTCAAGCTCGTCACGTGAGAGCGCATCAATTCTATGCAACCATTCTTCGCCAGACACTGTGACCGGAATCATTTTTGCTATGCCGTTCATGCTGTCGCCGCTGCCTTCATACTGGATTCACCCTGGATCTCTTGGAGGCGTCTGGCAATGCCGCTGTCATCCAGATAGGCATGGCTCAGCGTGTTAGCCCGCCGTTTGAGAAGTTCTGCTAGATCATCCGGTGTATCGATATCGAGGCCGAGTCCGGGCAAATTGCATATCGTCGGCTGTATGCCAGCCTGGTGCGCCGCTTCGAGATGTGGGAAAAAGCTATTCTCGCCGAAGCGCAGTGCCACGCTATTGGGTGGTGAGCAGATTACGCAGTTGGAGCCCTGTTGGTCGCGCGCCGGGGAGATCGTCATAGCCGGCGGCGGAAGGTGTGCGGCAATTACCTGTTCGAATTCAGCTGCGGTCGCCAGCGGAACGTCACCGGGAACTTGCATGATATCCGACACGCCGTTCGAAATGAGTTGCGATACTCCATGCGTCACGGCATTCGTCTGGCCGCTGTTCCGGTCTTCGGTAATAATTTTTGCACCAAAACGGCGTGCCAGCAGTTGAGCTGCGGGGTCACGCGTGATGAGCGCGATACCGTCTAGCGAAGGCGTATCCGCGAGCGCGACAAGGACATCTTGCAGCATCGCGCAGAATAGCTCGCGCCGTTCATCTGCGCTCAACACAGGCGACAGGCGCGCTTTCACGCTGGTCAAATTTTTAACAGGAACAACCGCCCACATCAGCGCTAACCCAAGCCTGCGCATACATCAGCGCCAACTGAAAATTGTCTATTGTTTCTCAAAACTTATCGGCCTTGCCGGAAGGTTCAGGCGATTGAGTGACGCTATGAAAAAGGTCGGGGTCTGTCAAACAAGGTGTGCGTTTGACGCAGTCTAAATGATATGAATGAATTTAGTGCAGCGCCAAGATTTCTCTCGGGCTTTGCCAATTTTGGGGATCGGATGAGAATTTATTTCGTATGATTTAGTTTTTAGCTATGGCGGTGCAGTTTTTTCTTAGTCAAGCGCATCTTCGAAATACACTTGTCTGCCTTCGGCTGGAAGCGGTCGTCATTTAGCCGTGTTTAGAGCGGCCGTTTATGGGCCGAGGGTGTTAAAAAACCGGGTTGGGCTAGGGAGCTGGGTCTATTTCTCATAATCCGGCGTTCTGTTCCGGTCAGAAGTAGCTGGTAAAAGCAATCGTATCTTGGCCGAGCTCTCTCCTCCGTAACAGACACTAATCTTGGATAAATAATTTTTCGTATTTTGTGTCGAACTTCTAAATTTGAACTGCCCAGTTTGAATGTTTGCGAATTGACCGCTATTGGTAATTTGAAATGCGGGGGTGGATTTCTCAGCCGCGTAACCAGAATAGGACAACAAGGGGGAAGGAATGAAAATTACCGTTATCGGCGGTACCGGTCCGCAGGGGAGTGGGTTGGCGCAACGCTTTGCGTTGGCCGGCGTTGATGTGATTGTCGGTTCACGGGATGGAGCACGCGCTGAATCTATTGCGGCGGAACTTATGGACCCACTGGAAGGCGCGCCAGGCTCGATTGTTGGAATGGATAATCTCTCGGCCGTGCAGGCCGCAGACGAGATGGTTGTTTTGGCGGTGCCGTACGGCGGGCATGACACGACCCTAGACGCCATTCGTAGTGGGCTTGCGCACAAAATTCTGATTGATATTGTGGTGCCGCTGGCGGACGGAAACCCCAAGAAGGCAGCGATGCCGCCGGAAGGCTCTGCCACCGAGGCGGCGCAGGCTATACTGGGAGAGGAAGTCCCTGTGGTTGGCGCTCTGCACAATGTTTCGGCACATGTGCTCGCCGATCTTAAACAGGAAATAAACTGCGATATTCTTGTTTGTGGAAACGACCTCGAAGCTAAGAATAAAGTGATAGCCCTAATCGAACGGCTTGGCGTGACATGCTATAATTGCGGACTGGCGGAGAGCGCGCGCTGTATCGAAGCGCTAACCCCCATTTTGATTAGACTTAACATGTCGAAATCAACGCCATTCAGGCATGGCGGTGTAAAAATTTGGGCCGAATAGGGAGAGTATAAGATGGAATTCGCGTTCACCTTTCGAGGCGATCTCGACAAGAAGCGTGTCGTTGCCATTTGCCGCCAGGGAGAAGCCGCAGGTTTCGATTATTCTTGGTTTTTCGATACACATGTTTTGTGGCGCGATCTCTATCCGCAGATGGCTGTCGCGATGGAACACACCTCAAAACTGCGCTTCGGGCCCTGTGTTACCAATCCGCAAGTACGGGAATGGTCGGTTGCGGCCAGCTTGTTCGGCGCGCTTGCAGTGCAAAGTGATGGCCGTTTTGACCTTGGCGTCGGACGCGGTGATAGCTCAGTGCGAGTGGTCGGAAAACGACCAGCAACGGTGGCTCGCATGGAACAGTTTTGCGACACCATGAAAGGACTGGTTCGTGGCGATAGCGTCACCTATGACGACCGACCGGAACCTGTGTCGTTCGATTGGACGGGCGGATATGAATTGCCGATCTGGGTGGCTGGATACGGGCCCAAGGCGCTCGCATCAGCCGGACGTACCGGCGATGGACTGATCGTGCAACTAGCCGAGCCATCTTTGTGTAAATGGATGGGCGATGCGGCAAAAATTGCGGGCGCCGATGCCGGGCGCAACATGAGTAATTATCGCGTTATGGCGTGCGCCCCGGTTTGGGTCGGCGACAAGGAGAAAGGCATGGCGCAGACCAAGTGGTTCCCGGCGTTGGTCGGAAATCATATCGCGGACGTCCTTAAATGGTATGGCTCGGACACGAAGGAAGTGCCGGAGGCGTTGACCGCCTATGTCCAGAAAAGAGAGGGTGTGGGCGCTGACGAAGGGTATGACTACAAGCAGCATACCCAGATGGACGATGAGAACAGCTACTATGTTACCGACGATACCACTGAGGCGTTTTGCTTGGTCGGCCCTGTGGAAGATCACGTAGAGAAATTGCGCCGCCTCGAAGCCGCTGGCGTGACGCAGTTTAATATATATTTGTGCAGCGGTGAGGAAGAGCGCCAAATTGCAGAATATGGCGAACATATTATTCCTCAGTTCCGTTAATCACCAATGCTTGCAGGAGAAAGTTGATGGAATTCGGAATCGCCTTTAAAGGGGATTTAGAGCATAAACGCATGCTCGCCATTTCGCGCCAGGTCGAAGCTGGCGGATTTGATTATATCTGGTTCTTCGATTCTCACATTATCTGGTCTGACCCTTATACTCAGATAGCTGCCAGCATGCAGCATACTGATCGTGTGCGCTATGGTCCGCTGGTGACCAATCCAAAAGTTCGAGATTGGTCGGTAGCGGCGAGCGTCTTTGCAACGCTGAACCGCATGAGCGGTGGTCGTATGGATATGGCGATTGGGCGCGGCGATAGCTCGATGCGGGTGATGGGTAAGAAGCCAGCGACCCTGGCAACTTTGATTGAATGTGTCGAGGCCATTCGTACCATGACACAGGGAGACACTTACACCTATGACGGCAGTCCAAATCCAGTGTTTATGGACTGGACGGAAGGTCATGAGCTACCGGTGTGGATCGCGGCGTACGGCCCCAAGGCGCTTAAAGTAGCGGGCGAGCATGGCGACGGTTTGATTATTCAGCTGGCCGATCCAGGCCTCTGCCAATGGTTTACCGAGCAGGCCAAGGCGGGCGGGGAAGCCGCCGGACGCGATATGTCTGAGTTCCGTGTGCTTTCCTGTGCGCCGGTGTGGATAGGCGATGTCGAAAAAGGTGTGCAGCAGACGAGTTGGTTCCCTGCCGTCGTTGGCAACCACGTTGCAGATATTGTCGAGAAGTATGGCAAGGATACGGACCTAGTTCCAGACAGCTTGACCAGATTTATAGAAACGCGACAGGGCAAGGGCGCCGACGAGGGCTATGATTACCGGAAACATGCGGTGAAGGATTCCGATAATCTCTATTACGTAAACAACGCGGTCACCGAATCCTTTTGTATTGTCGGGCCGCCGGAAGCACATGTCGAAAAACTGAAACAGCTCGAAGCTGCCGGGGTAACACAGTTCACGATCTACCTAACGCAGGGGGACGAAGAGCGTCTGGTGTCGGAGTATGTTGATAAGGTCATTCCGCACTTTAGATGAGGCGTTAGGTCGCTGTGTGGTGATTCTAAATAATAAAGGGTAGGGTTGTTCATGGAATTCGGTATTGCGTTTAAAGGTGAAATAGATCCGAAACGGACGGTCGCAATCGCGCGGCAAGTCGAGGCGGCAGGCTTCGATTATGTTTGGTTTTTCGATTCTCACATTCTGTGGGCTGACCCTTACCCTACGATTACGTTGTGTATGGAACATACCGAGCGCTTGCGTTACGGCCCGCTTGTGACCAACCCGAAAGTACGCGATTGGTCGGTCGCTGCCAGCCTGTTTGCCACACTCTCTAAAATCAGTAATGGGCGTTTCGATGTTGCTGTGGGAAGGGGCGACTCCTCAATGCGGGTGATGGGTAAGTCACCCGGAACGATCGCCTATACGACGGAATTTTGTGAGGCTGTGCGAGCCATGGTTTCAGGCAACTCTTATCAATATGACGAATGCCCGGCGCCGGTATTTATGGATTGGGTGGACGGCCATGAACTTCCAGTCTGGATTGCAGCCTACGGACCAAAAGCTCTGAAAATGGCGGGAGAAGTCGGTGATGGGCTGGTGGTACAACTCGCGGACCCGGGGCTCTGCAGTTGGTTTTCTGAACAGGCGATTTCGGCCGGTAAGGCTGTGGGACGCGATATGAAAGACTACCGTATTTTATCCTGCGCGCCGGTGTGGATTGGTGACCGCGATACCGGTATCCAACAGACCAAATGGTTTCCGGCGTTAGTCGGAAACCATGTCGCTGACATTGTTGAAAAATACGGCAAAGATTCTGATTTGGTGCCGCAGAGTCTGACCGATTATATCGACAGTAGACGCGCCGGCGGCGCCGGCGGCGACGCCTATAATTACCGCCAGCATGCGGATAAGGATTCAGATAATACCTATTACATCACGCCTGAAATATCCGAATCATTCAGCATAATTGGCCCGGTCGAAAAGCATGTTGAGAAAATTAAACAGCTTGAGGCCGCCGGTGTTACGCAGTTTACGATTTATCTCACCAATGGGTCGGAAGAACAGATCGTCGCCGATTATGGAGAGCACGTGATTCCGCAATTCACCTAGATTTGGTGAGCGAGGCAGCGAAGGCGAATACTTCCTTCGCTAGACGTATTTTGTCATCCAGAGTATTCATAACGGAAGGCGTGACCAGGGTGCGCACGCCATTGTCGCGCACGGCCTGCTCCAGCGCCGCGTCCACTGGGTCGAGGACAAAGCCGTCAATGAGTTCACCATAATGGCGGGCGATGGTTTCGGCGCTGACCGCTTTTCCAAGTTCCTGCATCATCTTGGCGGTCGGACCTTTCAGCGAGGTGCCGCCGACGATAGGCGAGACCGCTACGATCGGTGCAGTGCAGTCTCGCAGCGCTGGCTTGATCTCAGCAAGAGCGAGGATCGGATCAATACTGATAAATGGGTTGGACGGGCATATGACAACCGCACGTAGGGTAGGTGCGGATAGTGCTGCGAGTATTTCCGGGTTGGTTCGTGCTCTGGCGGTGCCGTCATATTGGAAACCAGTAACGATTGGAGCGCATTTTTCGCGTACAAAATAATGTTGCAAGTCGAGGGGGCCGTCTGCGGTGTTGACCAGGGTGCGCACCGGGTCATTGCTAACCGGCCATATCCGTGCCCGGATTCCCAGGCGCTTGCAAAAATCGGAGGTGATCTGGCTTAGGCTCTCCCCAACTCGCAGACGATGGCTGCGCGCTACATGTATGGCGAGGTCGCCATCACCCAAGTGAAACCAGGTTTCGCCGCCGAGATCCGCCAAGACACTCATAAACGTTGACGTATCTCCGGTGCGGCCCCAGCCAGTTTTAAGGTTGGCGAGGTCCGCCAGGGTATAGCTCAGGGTATCAATATCTGGGCAAATGGTGAGGCCGAGGTGTTCGAAATCGTCCCCCACATTTGCAGCGATGGCAAGTTCCGCGGGTGGGAGGTGGTGATATAGGCCGAGCGCAAGTTTAGCACCGCCGACACCGCCAGAAAGCGCAAGGCAGGTGACGGGTTTCGAAGGATTTTTGGTGGCGCTCACCTGAAGAGGTCTTCCGCCTCATCACGGACCAGTGTGGAACCGTTTCCTTGCTCGGTAGAATGTTCTAGGCCACGTACCAGCACGACAGGCAGGCCTTCGTCTCCCTGGCCTTGAACGATCGACGCGGCGGCGGCGAGTTCGTCGCCCATCCCGACAATAGAAACCATCAAGGGCCGGCCGTAGAGATCTTCCTGCCCGCGCAAATCTAGCACGGATTCCAGGCCTGATGCGCCGAGCGCGATACCTACCGTGCCGACACGCCAGGCGCGTCCGACGCTGTCATTGATAATGATTGCCACACTCTTGCCGTAGCGAGCTAGGATTTCAGTTCGCAACTTGGTGCAGGTACTGTCCGGGTCGAGCGGAAGTAGGAGAACGCGTTGGCCATCATTGTTGGGCGCGACGTTGGAACTATCGATACCAGCATTAGCAAGCACGAACCCCAATCGGTGAGCGACGATCAGCACACCAGGACGATGACGTAGTACCTCGTTTGACTCAGATAAAATTAGTTCAACAAGGCGTGGATCCTTGTCGGTCGCCACGCCCAGTTCTACCGCCTCTGCGGAGGGTTCGACTGCATCCAGATCAGCGTAGCGTCCCTCTGCCTTGGAGACGATCTTCTGTGCGATGACGAGCACGTCGCCGTCTTGCAACTCTTCTCCGGCCCGGGCAACACCCCTGCCAATCAAGTCGCAGAGATTATCGTCGGGTTCGACGAGCGGGATGTCTGGCAAGGCGATGAGTGACAGGCGATTGGGCATGAACGTGAAATCCGGTTGGACTGAACAGATTTGTGACATGGGGGCACAGCTAAATTGTGAGATCTCCCCAACTCGTAATTTTCTGCATTTGAATAGCGATCACCGGCAGCGCTGCCAACTGCATATTTTGCAGTTGTAAATATTTGCTGCGGAGATGCTCCTGAGCCGTGCCATGTTCGCTGCCACCGTTTAAGATAACGGCTTGTCCGCGCACCATGAGCCATCCCAGTCTAGACCAATCCGAATCATCATAATGATCAACCGTGAGCGCCACGGACGGGTTCTCGGCTATATTGCGTAGGCGTTTTAGGTTGGCGCCCAGTTTCGGTTTTTGGTCAACCGTTATGTAAATTCGAGCCTTGATACGCACAAAACAAACCGGCACAAGATGCGGTGCGCCACTGTTGTCGGCAGTGGCTAGGTGGGCAACGCGGTGGGCATCCAGAAAGGCGGCCTCGTGTTGCCTCAACATGCAGCTGCTAGGGGAACCGGCGTGAGTGTGGACAATGATTTCAGGCAGCGGATGCCGCTTCCTTGAAGCGTTGCAACGCGTCGATATGTTCTGCGAGCGAAGAAAAACCTGCATTCATGGTGTTTGCAGATATATGGGTGGCGCCATTCTCCTTCCACGCCTTGGCATCGATCGCCCATTGGTCGGGCGTGGTTCCAGCGATAACGTTGAAACTTTCAATCCCGACATCGGCCGGGTCGCGCCCAGCTTCCTCGATATAGCCGCGAAATTTATCGAGTTCTGCCTTGCCAGTATCGTCGAGTTGGAAAATTGGGAACCAGCCATCGCCGATGCGGGCGATGCGGCGCATGACAGCCTCGGCATGGCCGCCGAACCAAATCGGGATGGGTTGCTGCGGTGGCAGCGGGTTCAACCCTGCATCGGTGATCTTATGCCATTTACCCTCATAGGTGACGAGCTCATTGCACCATAGGGCGCGCATAACTTCGACCTGTTCCTCAGAGCGCTTGCCGCGATCGCCGAAGTTCATGCCGAGTGCTTCATACTCAACATCGTTCCAGCCGATACCAACGCCGAGACGCAGCCGGCCCTGGCTCAATATATCGATAGCCGCGGCCTGCTTCGCAACTAATGCAGTTTGCCGTTGAGGCAAAATTATGATGCCGCTGGTCAACTCTATATTCTGCGTGATACCGGCGAGAAATCCATAGAGGACAAATAGTTCGTGAAAACTATCGGTGTGTTTGTAGGGTCCCTTGAGGTCATGCGTGGCGGAATTACCACCCAGAACATGATCGAACGTCAGGATATGATCAAAGCCCATTTCTTCCACAGCCTGAGCATATTCTTTGACCGCTCCCGGGTCGGTACCGATTTCGGTTTGTGGTAAGACAGCTCCAATACGCATTTATGACCTCCAGAGCGGGCGCTAAGGTTCCCCAGATGTACGCGAGGCATATCACAATTGTCGCCCGGCAGTCACGGAAGGAATCCATTGATTTGGGCCGCCGTGTGTTTACAAGCCGGCCGTCGATAGGCAGGCTAGGTGCATAGGCTGTCTCAAAATTTATAGTAAGGTAACCAAATCTTTAGAAATGAGGTTGAAAATGGTGGATAGCGAAGCGTGGCGTGGCAAAGTTGGTGGCATGAGCGAAGCAGAAGCGAATGAATTCCTTTCTGGAAACACGATTTGTCGCCTCGGCTGTTTAGATGGGGACGGTTGGCCCTATGTTATTCCGATTTGGTACGAGTACAGCGATTCAGGATTTTATCTTATCCCGCGTGAACGGTCGTTGTGGGCCAAATATATTCAAAATGATCCACGTGTTTCGCTGTGCATCGATGAAGCTGAGGGTCTCCGCAAAGTGATGGCGAAAGGCACGGCAGAAATTCTGGAAGAGCCCAATGTCGGCGGAGAATGGGTTAAAATTGCGACCCGCATGTCGGTACGCTATCTTGGCGTCAACGGCCCAAGCTACCTTGCGCCGACACTGCCGGAGCCGCGCTGGCTGATCTTTGTACGTCCCGAAAATTTGACGACATGGCAGGGCGTCGATTGGGCTAAAAAATATAAGACCACGAATTGGGGCTAGCGCTCTTTTGCTTCAGCGGGAGAAGGTCGCTGATCCATATTTGTAGATAGATGCCAGACTGAGTTGGTGCCAGGAGGAGGTCGGACTTGGCCTTGCATTGTGCACGATGTTCGTCGAGCTGGACGGTGGCAGACTGATCGTCGCCAGTCAGTTCGGTGAGGGAAGGGTCGTACTGGCACGTTTTTCAGCGAATATCATGATGGAGGAACGCGCGTCGGTGTAGCTTTCTGGGACGGATGGCTAACCGAATTTTCTCGACTTCGTCGACTTCGATTTCCGCAGGCGCTCAAAGCCTTCCTCCAAATCGGCGATCAAATCGTTGGGATTTTCTAGCCCGGCATGAAGTCGCAGACACGGGTAATTTGGGTCCCAATCACGTGTCTCTCGAATCTTATGCGGATAGGTGGGGATCGCCAGGCTTTCGTATCCGCCCCATGAGTACCCGATGCCGAATAGCTCAAGACCGTCGAGCATGGCGGCCACCGCTTTTTCGGAAACTGGATTTAACACGACACCGAACAGACCAGACGCGCCGCTGAAATCACGCCGCCAGATCTTGTAGCCCGGGTCGCCCGGTAGGGCAGGATGTAGAACTCGTGCAACCTCCGGGCGGGAGGCCAACCATTTGGCCAAACGCAGCCCGGTTTCGCCCTGGCGAGCGAGGCGTACCGCAAGTGTGCGCATGCCGCGCAGTGCCAGATAGCAGTCGTCCGGCCCGGCGCAAGCGCCAAGGTCCTCGAACGCGGTTTTAACCGGATCAAAGCATTTCTTATTTACCGTTACCATACCTAACATGGCATCCGAATGCCCAACGATATATTTCGTCCCTGCTTGCACGGAAACATCGACGCCGAGCGCGAACGGATTGCAAAACAGTGGTGAAGCCCATGTATTGTCCATTATCACACGCGCTCCGGCCGCATGAGCGACCTTTGCTATGGCCGGGATGTCCTGCATCTCGAAGGTGATAGAACCGGGTGCTTCAGTAAATACAACGCGAGTATTAGGCTGCATCAAGTCCTCAATATTGGCACCAATTAGCGGGTCATAAAATGTGTGGGTCACGCCAAAGCGGTGCAATAGTCCCTTGGCTAGTTCGCGGCTTGGACCATAGGCAGTATCCACCATCAACATATGATCGCCGCTGTTTAAAAAAGCGAGAAGCGCTGCCAAGATAGCCGCTTTGCCTGAACTAAACGCAAAGCTTCGCCATCCACCTTCTACCTCAGCGACCGTGTTCTGCAGTGCAAATGTGGTTGGCGTGCCATGCCGGCCATAAAAAACCTGACCGAATTCACGTTTTCCGGCCTTCTTAAGAGCGGCAACATTGGGATAAAGGATCGTCGAGGCGTGATATACTGGGACATTCACGACACCACTATGCGCGGCCGTATCGCGCCCCAATACAGAAAGAAGTGTTTCCACCTCTAGATCATTTTTTGTTGCCTTCGCCATGCTTGCCAATTCTCCATTCGGGTTCCATTCGAAAATGGTTCTTAGCAGAGGCACGGCCGCTTCGCTAGAGTTGGGTGATACAGGAATCGCCGTGGAGTAGTAGGGACTGGTTGAATTACCGTGGTGTGGTATGGAGTGGTTAATGAGTTGGCTAGAAAAAAAAACATGGCGGTCATTGAACGGGCTTGAGCGATGCAGATTTCGGTGTGTCGGGTTGGTTTTATTGTTCTGTGCGTTGGCCTTTTTTTTAGCGCCGACAGCGACACAGGCGGCAAACATTGATAGCGGGGAAGTGTATCGCGGCATATATCTGAGAGTCATGCCAGCCGATCCTAATGCTAAATCGGATATCAAGTTGGTCAGTTCGGGTGATGCCCTGGAGGCCATCCGCAGCGCTCTTGATTTGATTTACGAAAAGTCACCGTTCAACGCAAAAACCTTGGATATGCTGAAATCGCGGGGCGATGTCGTGATTGTTTATGATCCCGTGTTTCCAAAATGGTCGCGTGGCAACATCACTTTGGCGGCCTTTCTGCCCCACTATTTTGAACCGGCGCCCGGTGCACCCGGGGACAAGGTATTTGTCGCAATCTTGGGGCGCTATATTATCAAACATTCTTCGGCCGAAATCGCCGCAGAAGGGATCGTGCATGAATTGGTCGGCCACGGCGTGCAGCATTTGCACGGTCGGCTCAATAACGGCAACGGCCTGAATATCGAGTGTGAGGCCTCGCTCTATGAGTTGCAGGCCTTTCAAGATCTCGGCGTCGATAAGTTCACCGATTATATGGTACAATTTCGGCGTGAGCTTGAAGACCAGCATTGTGATAATTTCAAACGTTTCATGCGCAAACACAGACCCAAGCTTATGCCTCTCTGGGACGCGCGAGACGTCAATGTCATCAAAATTCTCTCGGTCTATGACGACTATTTGGCGCAATTGCCCAATTGACCTGGCTCGCTTAATCTGGCGTTGAAACTAGCGACGGATCTGGGCATGACCGAACTGGCGCATACTCCTTACGAGCCATTGAAATTAGCATTCGTGCTGTTGCCTAAATATTCGATGATCGCCTTTTCCTCTTTGATCGAACCGATACGCCTCGCCAATCGTGAATCGGATGAAATTCTTTTTGAGTGGCTATGTTACTCTCTAGACGGCGCACCGGTGGCGGCAAGCAATCATGTGGTGACTCAGGTTGACGGGGCAGTGGGCGATCTTGGCGACGCGGCGTTGACACTGGTGTGTGCGGGCTTGGATGTGGAGCACATAGAACCCGGGCAGGAACTGGGAATGCGCCTCAGATACTTGGTTGCCCACGGTCGCATGGTTGGCGCCGCATGTACTGGAGCGCATATCCTGGCGCGCTACGGACTGTTGAATGGATTTCGCTGCACGATCCATTGGGAGAATATCCCGTCCTTTCAGGAAGAATATCCCGACGTTGAGGTCACGTCCGACATATACGAGATTGACCGTAATCGCTGGACCTGCGCTGGCGGCACCGCAGCGCTCGATATGATGCTGCGCTTCATCGCTGAACAAGGCGGCATTGGGCTGGCGCGCCGTGTAGCGGAGGTGTCGCTGCATCAGGAAATCAGGGCAGGCGAAAACGCTCAACGGCAGGATTTACGCTATCGCCTTGGCACCGCTAACGCTAAGGTCGTCGAGGCTGTTCAAGTGATGGAAAATCACCTCGAGGACCCGTTGAGTTGTCGGCAATTGGCGGAGACCGTTCATCTCTCGACCCGGCAATTAGAAAGATTGTTCCGGCGTCATTTCGATCAAACGCCAGGGCAATATTATTTGCGCATTCGTCTCGACAAAGGCCGTAATCTGTTGCGCCGTACAGGCCGCTCCATTCTGGATATAGCGGTGGCGAGCGGCTTCACTTCGACATCGCATTTCACCAGGTGTTACCGCAAATGTTTTGGCCATACGCCGACAGAAGAGCGCACGAACCAGGCTGAGTTATTCTTGCCAGACCACGGCTAACTTAGGCTCAACAGAACGGCACGCACGCCCCGTGTCGCTCCATTGCCCAAAATGGTCGCTTTGGGCATATTTCTGATTTTCTTCGATGCGATACTGGGCAGGGCAAACATATCGCTTTCAATTGCTTTAGGCCTGACCGGTGATGACCGATTCCGACGATATCGATTTAAATGCACTGGCTGACGATGAACTTGTCGCGCAGATGCATGATGATCTTTATGACGGCCTCAAGGAGGAAATTGAGACTGGTGTAAATATTCTGCTGTCGCGCGGTTGGGAGCCCTACAAGGTACTGACTGAAGCACTGGTGGAAGGCATGCGCATTGTTGGCATCGACTTTCGCGACGGCATTCTATTTGTACCCGAAGTGCTGTTGTCCGCTGGCGCTATGAAGGGTGGCATGACGATCTTGCGCCCGCTGTTGGCCGAAACAGGTGCGCCGCCTGTTGGCAAGATGGTGATTGGCACAGTGAAAGGCGACATTCACGATATCGGTAAGAATCTGGTATCGATGATGATGGAAGGCGCTGGGTTCGAAGTCGTCGATCTCGGCATCAACAATCCTGTAGAGAATTACCTCGCTGCTCTTGAAGAGCATAAGCCGGACATTCTTGGCATGTCGGCACTGCTGACAACCACGATGCCCTACATGAAGACCGTGATCGATACATTGCAGGATAAGGGCTTGCGCGATGACTATTTTGTGTTTGTCGGCGGAGCGCCTCTGAGTGAGGAGTTCGGCGAAGCTATTGGCGCCGACGCCTATTGCCGCGATGCCGCTGTGGCAGTGGAAACGGCGAAGGAATTTATGCAACGCAAGCATAACCAACCGAGCAAACTCAGTTCCTGACATGAGTCTGACGGAAGATACGGCGCGGCAATCGGTGATGATCATCGCCTGCGGGGCCCTGGCGCGTGAAATACTAGCGCTGAAGCGCACAAATGGCCTTGATCATGTGTCGCTCCACTGCCTGCCGGCCGAATTTCACAATTATCCTGAGCGTATAGCAGGCGCGGTGGAGCAGGCGATCGTAGAGGCGCAACCGCATTATAGTCGCATCGTCGTTGCCTATGCCGAATGCGGCACCGCCGGGGCCCTCGACAAGGTGCTGGAGGCGAAGAATATTGAGCGCCTTGATGGCCCTCACTGCTATGCATTTTATTCCGGCCTAGATAATTTCCTGAAAGCGGGAGAGCGCGATATTGACGCGTTTTATCTGACTGATTTTCTCGCCAGGCATTTCGATAAGCTCGTATTTGGTGCCTTGGGTCTCGATCGTCATCCGGAATTACGCGATGAATATTTTCGGCATTATTCGCGCCTAATATATCTAGCTCAAAGCGGAGACCGTAATCTGCAGGCGAAAGCTGAAGATGCTGCGCGGCGCTTACGTCTCAATTTCGAAATGCGCCACACCGGGTATGGCGAGTTGCAGGACTTTGTTGCTGCCCTTTAAAGAAAGCATTCCGGAATGAGCCGTACCGTTTTGAGTTCAGCCAGCAAGGATGTGATCATCGGATTCGATCAGCCGTTTTGCATCATTGGAGAACGCATCAATCCGACCGGACGCAAAAAACTTTCCGATGAAATGAAGTCAGGCGATTATTCGACTGTTGCCGCTGATGCGCTGGCGCAGGTTGCGGCGGGCGCGCATATGCTCGATGTGAATGCCGGAATACCCCTGGCGGACGAACCGAGCATTCTAGCCAAATCTATCAAATTAGTTCAAAGTTTGGTGGACGTACCACTCAGTATCGATTCTTCGATTATCCCAGCATTAGAAGCGGGGCTTGCAGTCTATGAGGGCAAGCCGTTGGTAAACTCGGTCACCGGCGAGGATGAATCGCTGGAACGTGTTTTGCCGCTGGTGAAGAAATACGGAGCCGCGGTGGTCGCTATCTCTAATGACGAAACAGGTATTTCGATCGATCCAGACGTGCGCTTTGCCGTTGCTACGAAGATTGTTCAGCGGGCCGCGGATCATGGGATTTCTCACCAGGATATCGTTGTTGATCCACTCGTTATGCCGATTGGCGCTATGAACGATGCCGGCAATCAAGTGTTCCGCTTACTACGCCGGCTGAAAGAGGAACTCAAAGTCAACTCGACATGCGGCGCTTCAAATATTTCTTTTGGTTTGCCTAACCGCCACGTGCTGAACGGGCATTATTTAGCCATGGCTTCCTTGGCCGGCATGACCTCAGCGATCATGAACCCTTTGCATAAGGAGGAACTCGACGGTGTGCGAGCCGGCAACATGCTGAACGGTCATGACCCAGATTGTGCCGCGTGGTTGTCTGCTAATCGCCCGGCCGAGGGTGTCGAAGGCGCGGGCCGGGCGCGGCGTGCCAATCGGCGTCGCCGCCCAAGCGCTAAAGACTGATGGTGACTCGGACTGAAGACACGCCGGATGCGTTGGTCGTTTTTCAACCGTCCGGGCGGCGCGGACGCTTCCAGAAAGGTATGCCGGTGCTCCAGGCGGCACGCCAATTGGGCGTCTATCTGGAATCGGTGTGCGGCGGACGTGGCTTGTGCGGGCGCTGCCAGATCACCGTAGCAGCAGGAGAATTCGCGAAATACGGCGTCTCCAGCTCACCTGAAAATCTAACGCCGATTGGTGATCAAGAAACACGATTCCGTGACGTGAAGCCGCTGGCGGCGAATCGCCGCTTGGGCTGCTCGGCATTGATCTGCGGTGATTTGGTTGTCGAAATTCCGAGCGATGCCCAGACCAATCGGCAGGTGGTGCGCAAGCGAGCCGAAAACCGGGCGATAGAGCGAGATCTCGTTACCCATTTGTGCTTTGGCGAGGTCGTGCCGCCGGATATCTCAGCGCCGGAAGGCGACGCAGACAGGTTGTTGGCGATGTTGGAGAAAGATTGGGGATATCACAGGCCAATTGTGGATGCGGCGGTTCTGCCGTCGATCCAATCGATATTGCGCCAAGACGACTGGCAGGTTACGGCGGCGGTGTTCCAGGAAGTCGGCGGTTTGCCGGTAGTTACGGGATTATGGCCTGGATTGAAGGAAACAATCTATGGACTGACCGTCGATATTGGTTCGACCACAATAGCAGCGCATCTCTGTGACTTGATGACCGGGCGCGTGGTTAGCTCGGCCGGTGCGTTGAATCCGCAAATCCGTTTCGGCGAGGATTTGATGTCTCGCATTTCTTATATCCAAATGAATCCGGGCAGCCAGCCAGAGTTGACAGCCACCGTGCGCGAAGCAGTAGATGACTTGATTCTGCAGGCGGTGGCAGAGGCCGGTATCAACGGTGCCGACATCCTCGAGGCTGTGATCGTCGGCAATCCGATAATGCATCATCTTTTTCTTGGTATTGACCCAATCGAATTAGGCGGGGCGCCATTTGCGTTGACGCTTTCTTCGGCATTGACCCAGTCTGCCCAGGATGTGATTTCGAGCCTGCCGTCGAGCGCCCGAATTCACACCTTGCCGTGCATCGCAGGCCATGTCGGTGCTGATGCCGCGGCGGTGACTTTATCCGAACGCCCGTATGAGTCGGATCAGACAATTCTTCTCGTCGATATCGGTACCAATGCCGAAATTATCCTTGGCAACAGAGATCAGGTGTTGGCCGCAAGTTCACCGACCGGCCCGGCCTTCGAGGGTGCAGAAATTTCCTGCGGCCAACGCGCGGCACCCGGTGCGATCGAGCGGGTGCGTATCAACCCAGAGACATATGAGGCGAGATTTAAACTTATAGGCGCCGATGTATGGTCTAATGAGACAGGATTCGCAGAGCAAGCAGACAAAACCGGCATAACCGGAATTTGCGGCTCTGGCATCGTCGAGGCGATCGCCGAGTTATATTTGTCAGGCCTGCTCTCGGCAGACGGCGTGATCACGCCACCGGAGGGCGGGGCGGGAGATCACCTTGTACCCGCAGGGCGGACCTATAGCTACATGCTTCACCGTGGCCAAATCGAGATCAGCATTTCTCAAAAAGACGTGCGGGCCATTCAACTGGCTAAGGCCGCGCTCTATGCAGGGGTCCGCCTTTTGATGGATAAGCTCGGTGTGGATGAGGTTGCTCGGGTTAGGCTAGCGGGCGCGTTCGGTAGCTATATCGATCCAAAATACGCTATGGTTTTAGGATTGATTCCAGATTGCAGTCTGAAGAAAGTCTCTGGTGTTGGCAATGCGGCCAGCACTGGGGCACGCATGGCGCTCCTAAACTGCCGCTACCGTGAGGAGATTCAGCAGCAGGTGCGAAAGCTGAATAAAGTGGAAACGGCGATGGAAGCACGTTTCCAGGAGCATTTCGTCAATGCGATGGCGTTTCCCAACAAGGTGGAGCCATTTAAGCGTCTGCGCGAACAGGTGGCGCTACCGGCGCCGCTGGCGAATCCGGAACCAACCCGACGCAGGCGAAAACGTAACTCCAATTAGGCGCGAAGGCGCTGGTTGTCCGGGTCAAATGGTGTCTCGGGTATGATTGTGGCCTTGTGCGGCGTACCCAATATGGATATTTCAACGTTGCTGCCAAGTTCCGCCAGGCTCGGTTTGATCATGGCAAGCGCGAGGCTCTTTCCGAGACGCCAACCATAGCCGCCCGATGTGGCGCGCCCGATCAGTTCGCCATCCTTAAAGATTGGTTCCGAACCACGTGCGTCGGCATCACTCACGCCGTGAACTTCAAGAGTGACGAAACGCCAGGCCGGCGAGTTCTGGCGTTCGCGCAGAGCGGTGTGGCCGATGAACTCATTCTTTTCCAAACGGATGAAACGATCCAGGCCGGATTCAAAGGCGGTATATTCGATCGATAATTCTCGCGGGATGAGACGATAGGACTTTTCCAGACGCATTGAATCCATGGCGCGGATACCGAATGGTTTGAGGCCGTGTTCTTCGCCGGCCGCCATGAGGAGATCGAAAATATAATTTTGCATCTCGATTGGGTGGTGTAGCTCCCAGCCTAATTCACCAACAAAATTTACTCGAAGCGCGTGTGCCTGAGCGCTGCCGATACTGACGAATTGTCCCGACAGCCAAGGGAAATCGGCTGTGGCGAAGCTGGTATCACTGAGTTTCTGCAGTAGGTCGCGCGAATTGGGGCCGGCGACAACAAGTACACCATATTGTGTGGTTACTTTTTGTAAGGAAACGCTGCCGTCTTGCGGCACTCGTTTGAGTAGGTAATCGTAGTCATGGCGTTCATAGGCGCCTGCAGAAACCAGGTAAAATAGCTCAGGCGCGCTTTTATAGATCGTGAATTCCGCGCGCACGCCACCCTGTGGTGTCAGCATGTGGCAGAGCGAGAGCCGGCCAATGTTTTTTGGAATGCGGTTGGCCATGAGACCGTTGAGCCATGCTGCCGCGCCGCTGCCTGATACTTCGAATTTGGCGAAGGCCGACATATCCAGCAAGCCGGCCTGCTCATGCACGTGGCGGCATTCGTTGCCGACATGCTCGAAATAGTTAGAGCGGCGGAAGCTCCAGCGTTCGCGCCGGTGCCCGTTGGCGTCGGGTGCGGCACCGGTCTCATTTAGGAGAAGGTTGGGACGCGCCAGGTCCGTGCTGCTCAAATGATACCCCTGCGGGGCGAACCAGTTCGGCCGCTCCCAGCCATAGACCGAGCCAAATACCGCCCCGAGCGCAGCCATACGGTCGTAGCAGGGTGCGCGCTTGAGCGGGCGGGCGGCAGCACGCTCTTCGTCCGGATAGTGGACCGAGAAGACGTTGGCATAGGCCTCTTCGTTTTTGGCGCGCAAATAGCCGCGTGATGCATAGGGGCCAAAGCGGCGCGGGTCCACGCCCATCATATCAACACTGGGCTCGCCCTCTGTGATCCACTCAGCCAGTTGCCAGCCAGCGCCGCCCGCTGCAGTAATACCGAAGCTATGACCCTCATTAATCCAAAAATTGTTGAGACTCCAGGCTGGGCCGACCAGCGGCGACCCGTCCGGCGTGTAGGCGATAGCGCCGTTATAGACCTCCTTCACGCCGGCCTCAGCAAAGGCTGGTACACGGGCGATGGCGGTTTCGACATAGGGTAGGAGGCGGTCCATATCTTCTTGGAACAGTTCGAACTCTGATTCGGGCGAGGGGCCATCGACATAGCAGCAGGGTGCGCCAATTTCATATAGGCCGAGCAGCAGGCCACCATTTTCCTCGCGCATATACCAAGATGAATCGGATTCTCGGAGGACGCCCATTTCTGGTTCGCCGGCAGCGTGCCGCGCGGTAATTTCTGGGTGCGGCTCGGTAACGATGAATTGATGCTCGACCGGAATCACCGGAATGTCGAGGCCTACCATGGCACCGGTCTTGCGGGCAAAGTTTCCGCTCGCAGATACAATATGCTCGCATGTTATTTCGCCGCTATCGGTGGTAACGCGCCATTCGCCGCCCGGGCTGCGTTCAATGGCTATGACGGAGACGCCGCGATTGATCTCAGCGCCACCCTGACGCGCGCCAGTGGCCAGTGCCTGTGTTAGGTCGGCGGGCTGGATATATCCGTCATTGGGATGCTGAATGGCGCCGATAATGCCGTCGACGTTGCACAGCGGCCAGATCTCTTTGACTTGATCGGAGGTCAGAAAGCGGACATCGACACCGATGGTTTTTGCGACACCGGCATAAAACCGGTATTCGTCCATACGGTCTTCGCTGCGCGCGAGGCGGATATTGGAAACCTGCTTAAGACCGATGGCCTGGCCGGTTTCGGTTTCAAGCTGTTCATAGAGCGCGACGGAATATTTGTGAATCTGGCCGACTGAGTAGCTCATGTTGAAGAGGGGCAGCAGGCCGGCTGCATGCCAAGTTGAGCCAGATGTCAGTTCCTTGCGTTCGAGCAAGACGACATCCGACCAACCCTTTTTGGTCAAATGATAGAGGGTCGAGACGCCGACAACGCCGCCTCCAATGACCACAACACGCGCATGTTTTTTCATCGAAATCCACTTTGTGCTGGATTGTTGGGCACCAGAATAGCTTCATTGTTCCCTTGAATGAACCTTGCTGGGTGGGCGATCGAGCTAAATGACGCTTTCGTTCGGGAATCCGGCGTAATTTGCCTCGCCACGCCGCCTGGCTGACTGCACTATAGCCGGGATGGAACGCGGAAGAAGGGGTAGGTGATGTCTGGATCATCGGGGCGGAGCGGACGGCGCGGCAGGACGGCGCGTCGCGAATCCCGTGCCAACGCGGCGCCGCAGGCTGTTTCAAGCTATATCAAGCGGCAAATACCGCTTACCGAATTGTTGAACGAAGAAGGCCTCGCCATCATCGAAGCCAACGCTGATACCTTACTTGAGGAAATCGGTATCGAATTCCGCGAAGATGCTGAGGCAATCGCTTTGTGGAAGGACGCCGGCGCCGAGGTCTTGGGCGAACGTGTGCGCTTTCCTAAAGGACTATTGCGTAAAATTATTAAGACGGCGCCCGCCACGTTTATCCAGCATGCCCGCAATCCGACGAGGAATGTACAAATTGGTGGCGATGCAATGGTGTTTGCTCCGGTCTATGGGCCGCCTTTCGTCAGCGATCTTGATCAGGGGCGGCGCTATGGAACGATCGAGGACTTCCGCAACTTCGCCAAACTGACTTACATGTTGCCTTATCTCCATCATGCCGGCGGAACGCTCTGCGAGCCTGTTGATTTGCCGGTTAACAAACGCCATTACGATATGGTCTACAGCCATATCAAATATTCTGATAAGGCGTTCATGGGCTCTGTCACGGCGCCCCAGCGTGCCGAGGATTCGGTACGAATGGCGGAGATCGTGTTCGGTAAGTCCTTCGTCGATGAGAATACGGTGTTGGTCAATCTGATCAATGTGAATTCTCCCATGGTTTACGATGCCACTATGCTGGGCGCGCTCAAGGTTTATGCCCGGCACAATCAGGCCTGCGTCGTCTCGCCGTTCATCCTGGCCGGCGCGATGAGTCCGGTGACGGCGGCAGGTACCCTGGCACAACTACTCGCCGAAGCGATGGCGGGCATTGCTCTGACCCAACTCATCCGCCCTGGCGTACCGGTGATTTTTGGGGCCTTTGTTAGTTCTATCTCTATGCAGTCCGGCGCGCCCACCTTCGGTACGCCGGAAGGCACGCTTCTGCTGAACGGTGCGGCACAACTCGCACGTCGTCTGAACCTGCCGTTCCGCTCCGGCGGCTCGTTTACCTCGTCGAAAGCACCGGACGCACAGGCGGCCCAAGAATCGGCCCAGGCTATGCTAGCCACGGTCCTCAGCGGCACCAATTTTGTGCTCCATGCGGCGGGCTGGATGGAAGGCGGGCTATGCTCGTCCTATGAAAAGCTGGTGATGGATGCTGACATGCTTGGCATGATGCATGTACTGGCCAAGGGCATCGACTTGAGCGAAGAGGGCCAGGCTATGGACGCACTGCGGGAAGTCGGACCGGGCGGGCATTTTCTAGGCGCCCAACATACTCAGCGTAACTTTGAATCAGCTTTCTACCGTTCATCACTGGCCGACAATAATTCATACGAGCAGTGGGATCTCGACGGCCGCAAGGATGCCGCCGCCCGGGCCAACGCGCAATGGAAAGAGATGTTAGAAGCGTTCGAGCCACCACCGCTGGACGAAGCTATTGACGAGGCGCTGCTGGCCTTCATGTCAGAACGTAAGGCGTCGTTTCCCGACAGCAAGTTCTAAGCGTCTAGCGCTGCCAGCTAAGACCGTTTTTTGTTCTGGACTGGAGAGACCTATCCTTGGGCTTCCTTGAGCAAATTGGAGGTCCCGGTCTTCAGGCTTTTTTGAGGCTCTCCAGCTTTCTGCCAGGTAGGCTTGAGCGGCACTATTAATTATCGCCATACCGCACCAGCGATTCAACATATGGCGCGCGGTTTTGGGTTTATTCAAGCAATGGAAAATAGCGGGTCGTCTGTCGTTTTGATATTCATCAAAACGTGGTGATTGGCGCCTTATTTTGCAGCCGTATGAGCCCTTGCGTCTCGGGCTCGGAAGGCCGAAATGGCATAGGCTGCGTTGGTCGATAGGCCAAGAACCGTCGTAGTGTCCATAAATCGTGCCGCGATACCTCGCCCTTTGCCCAATTTGTTGGCCAGCTCAGGAACCTAGGAGTGTATTTTATTTAAATTTCTAAGAAAATTAGGGACTGCTGATTACCTAATTTTATTATCTGTTATTATTGGTTTAGCCAAATAAGCTTATGTTCTGCATAAAATAGTGTTGATTGTTTTAAGCTAGGATGGCGAGTTCTCGACGCTGTTTTGATATTGCCATCGGCGGGGCCAGGAGCACCACATTCAGAGTGAAGAGAAAGGCTATCAGCGAGAGGCGTCGAGGCAGGCCAGCGCGGCCATGTCGAGAATGGCTTCGGCGTCGATCGCATGTTTGCGATAAAGCGAATTCACGTCGCCGGATTCGCCGAACGTCGAGACGCCAAGAGGGTAGGGGCGGTGCTCGGCAACTGAGCCGAGCCATGAAAGCGTGGCCGGATGACCGTCAAGAACACTGACCAGCGCCGCGCCGGGACGCAATTGTCGGAGCAGCATTTCGATATGCGACAGTGCGCCTGCTTCACCAGTGCTCTGGCGCAACCGGGCCGCCTGCCAATCACCATGCAGACGGTCGGGCGAGGTCACGGAAAGGAGACCGGCGCCGGGGATGTCTTCCAATAGAGCCTGAAAGGCGTCTTCTGCTTCGGTTGCCAAGGCACCGCAATAAGCCAGCGCCAGTGGCGCGTCTGGCGCTGGCGCGACCCGCCAATAAGCGCCGTTGAGAATGTCGCTTCGCAGACCGTCGTGCATCTCGCGCACCGGTTGTTCAATTGGACGGGTCGAGAGGCGCAAATAGAGCGAGCCGCCATCGGTCGCTTGCAGATGGTCGAAGCCCCAAAGCATGATTGCCGCCAATTCATCGGCAAACGCCGGCTCAAACAGGGTGAGACCAGGCTGGCCCATGCCGATCAGTGGCGTCGAGATCGACTGATGCGCTCCGCCTTCAGGTGACAGGCTGACGCCAGACGGGGTGCCGGCAAGTATGAAGCGGGCGTCTTGATAGCAGGCATAATTGAGCGCATCGAGGCCGCGGGCAATGAAAGGGTCATAAACCGTGCCGACCGGCAATAGCCGGGCGCCAAACAGCGGCCCGGACAGACCGAGTGCAGCGAGCATCAGGAATAGATTGTTCTCGGCGATGCCTAGCTCGATATGCTGGCCATTGCGGCTCATCGCCCATTTTTGCATGGAAACGACTTTTTCCGAGTGGAATACGTCTTCGCGGTCGGCGCGGTTGAAGATGCCACGCTGATTGACCCAGCCGCCGAGATTGGTCGAGACGGTGACATCTGGCGAGGTAGTAACGATGCGCTCGGCCAACTCGCTGTCGCCTCGCCCCAAATCATTGAGGACGCGGCCGAATGCTTCTTGGGTCGACATCTTGCCGCTGGCACGCACCGTTAGTTCGGTTGGCAAGGCTACATTCTCTGAGACCAATTGGCGCGACGCACCGGTTTGGTTAAAGGGCAGCGTATCGAGAAAACGGCGTAGCCCTTGTTCGTCAATATCCATACCAGCGAACGGCTCCCACTCGTCGCCTTTGGCTATTCCCATAGATTTTTGGAAATCCGCCATCTGCCTAACATTCATAAGTCCCGCGTGATTGTCCTTATGGCCGGCGAACGGCAAGCCAAAGCCCTTGATGGTGTAAATGATAAAGCAATGCGGCACATCGCTCTCTACTGCGTGCAGCGCCTCCAACATCGCCTCCATGTCATGGCCTGCGAGATTGGTCATCAGGTCCTGGAGCGCATCATCGCTATAATTATCGATCAGCGCGCGCACGCCCTTAGTCCTACCGATATCGCGCAACAGCCGTTCCCGCCACGCTGCACCACCTTTGAAGGTGAGCGCGCAGTAGAGCTCGTTGGGGCAATCGTCAATCCATTTGCGCAGCGCGTCGCCACCGAGGCGCTCGAAAGCCGCTTGCTGCAATTTGCCGTGTTTCAGAATGACAACCTGCCAGCCGACCGCCAGGAAGAAATCTTTTATCTTCTGAAACAGCTTGTCCGAAACAACGCGGTCAAGGCTCTGGCGATTATAGTCGATCATCCACCACAGGTTTCGCACATCATGCTTCCAGCCTTCAAGCAGGGCTTCGTAGACATTACCTTCATCAAGTTCGGCATCGCCCATAACGGCTATCATGCGTGCCGGTTGTTCCTGTTCCGGTACCATTTTGTGAAGCTGGACATAGTCGCGGACCATCGATGCAAACATTGTGAGGCCAACGCCGAGCCCGACTGAGCCGGTCGAGATATCGACATCGTCACTGTCCTTGGTACGGGACGGATAGGATTGGGCGCCGCCGAGGGCGCGGAATTGTTTGAGCTTTTCGCGCGATTGATTGCCGAGGAGATATTGAATGGCGTGGTATATTGGCGATGCGTGCGGCTTCACCGCCACGCGGTCCTGTGGCCGCAGGACATCAAAATATAGTGCTGTCATAAGCGTCGCCACGGACGCGCAGGACGCTTGGTGGCCGCCGACTTTCAGACCGTCACGTGCTTCACGAATATGATTGGCGTTGTGGATCGTCCAGGAAGATAGCCACAGAATTTTGCGCTCTAGCGCTTTCAGATAGGCGACCTTCTGTTCGCTGGCGCGGATCTCTGACTTGGTGCGGGCCATATTCTGTATTTAACATGATTTCAAAAAGTTATCACGCTGCGAATGGATTCCCCAGCATGCATTAGGTGGAAAGCTTCATTGATATCGTCAAGCGCCATTGTGTGGGTGATCATGGGGTCTATCTCAATCTTGCCGTCCATGTACCAATCGACTATGCGCGGAACATCTGTGCGGCCCTTGGCGCCGCCAAAAGCGGTGCCGCGCCACACGCGACCGGTGACCAATTGGAACGGGCGGGTTGAAATTTCTTGACCCGCGCCGGCGACGCCGATTATGACGCTCTCCCCCCAACCCTTATGGCAGCATTCGAGCGCCTGGCGCATGGTATTGACGTTGCCAATACATTCGAAGCTGTAATCAGCACCGCCACCGGTGAGATCTACGAGATAGGCCGCAAGGTCGTCGCCGACTTCTTTGGGGTTGACGAAATGGGTCATACCGAACCGCTCCGCGAGCGCCTTTTTGGCCGGATTGGTATCGACGCCAACAATCATATTAGCGCCAACTAAACGCGCTCCCTGGAGCACATTGAGGCCGATCCCACCTAGACCAAACACCACCACATTGGCGCCTGCCTCAACGTTTGCAGTGTTGATGACAGCGCCGATGCCGGTGGTGACGCCGCAGCCGATGTAGCAAATTTTGTCGAACGGGGCGTCTTTCCGAACCTTGGCCAAGGATATTTCCGGTACCACAGTGTGATTGGCGAAGGTGGAGGTGCCCATATAGTGGAAGATCGGGTCTTTGCCGAGCGAGAACCGGCTGGAACCGTCTGGCATCAATCCGGCGCCTTGGGTCTGGCGCACCGCCTGGCAGAGATTAGTTTTGCCGCTGGTGCAATAGTTGCATTGGCGGCATTCCGGAACATAGAGAGGAATTACGTGATCGCCTTGTTTTAGGCTGGTTACGCCGGGTCCGGTATCCACCACGACACCGGCGCCTTCGTGGCCGAGAATGGCTGGAAATAAACCTTCGGGGTCGTCGCCGGACAGCGTGAATGCGTCGGTATGACAAACACCTGTTGCTTTGATCTCAACCAGCACTTCGCCGGCGAGCGGCCCATCTAAATTGACCGTTTCAATACTGAGAGGTTTTCCAGCTTGTGTCGCCACTGCGGCCCTGGTTTCCATGTTCTGGCTCCCTTTGATAATTTCTTAACCCTTAGCTGAATGTGTCACCCTAAAGGGGCTATGAAAAGGGCCCCCGGTGGGGAGCCCTTCTCAGGTTTACTGTAGCGCAGTCGTTCAATCGGCAGCTTGTTTGATCTTCGCTTCCTGGATCTTGCGCCAAATCATGTTGGGCCGAAGCGGCAGCTCGGTGATTTCAATACCGAACGGCGCCAGCGCATCGCAAACGGCGTTCGAAATCGTGCCTGGCACGTCGCTCGGCCGGCCTTCTCCGATGCCACGCGTGCCCAACGGCGTGTGCGGGCAAGGGGTCGGCGCATGTGTGATTTTCATGTCCGGCACATCGGCGGCGGTAGCTAGTTTGTAATTCTCAAAATCAGCTGTGAGTTGCTGGCCATCCTCATCGTAAATGAACTCCTCGAACAAAGTGTTCGAGATGCCTTGCACGATCGCGCCCTGCATCTGACCCTCGACAATTTGCGGGTTGATGATCTGGCCGACATCTTCCGAACTGGTCCAGTTCAACACCTTAAACTGGCCGTTCTCTGGATCGACTTCAACGGTGCAGAAGTCGGCGTTGAAGGCGATCATCGGCATGGCAGCCTCGAAAAAGGCAGTATGCTCCAGCCCAGCCGTTTCGCCTTCCGGCAGGTTGATCGGCCACATTATATTACGCTCGCAAGCGTCGCGGAAGGTCTGGCGGATATTGGGATCTTTGCGATAGATAATTTCACCGCTGATAAAATCGAAGTCGTCCTCGTTAGCGCCGCTCAATGCCATGTCATGGACCATAAATCTGGCAATCTTTTTCTTCAAAAACTCGGCCGCATCAACCGCCGCGCTGACGAAATAAGACCCCATGCGTGCGCCGATAGTACCGGAGCCGAACGGCGTTGTCCCGGTGTCGCCGGTGGTCACCACGACATCGTTGGGATGAATACCAAAGGCATGCGCCACTGCCTGAGCCGCCGTGGTTTCATGGCCCTGTCCCTGTGGCGCATCGCCTTCGAAAACGATCGCTTTGCCGCGTGCGTCGAGACGGATCGTGGCGGCGCCGTAACCGGGCTGGTTTTCCATCGGCACCATAAGTTCAGAAGAGACGCCTGATAGCTCAACGCCCAGTCCGAAACCAATGCCGATATAGCGACCCTCCTTGCGCGCCGTCTCCTGCTTCTTACGGAACGCCGGCAGGTCGGCATGCACCATCAGATTATCCCACACCTTCAAGAAATCTCCGCTGTCCATATATTCGCCGCACACCGACGTGTATGGCAGCTCTGGGATCAAATTTTTGCGGCGTAATTCCGCTGGTTCCATGCCGCAGCGCTTGGCAATCATATCGACCGAGCGTTCCATGGCAAAGCGGGTCGGGAATTCACCGAAAGCGCGCGCCGGTGATAGGCAGGACTTGTTGGTCACCGCAACTTTGACTTTGACGTCGCCTTTTTCCCAGGTGTAGCCGTTGGGCAGTTCCACTGCGCCGAGGAACGGCATAACGAAGCCCCAATAGACGCCCTGGCATCCGTCTCCGCAATCAGCGAGGCCACGATTGCGGATGGCGAGTAGCTTACCTTCTTTGGTTGCTGCTACTTCGAGGTCGTTGATTTGGTCGCGTTCTTGGCTGACTACCATTAAATGCTCTTGGCGTGATTCGACCCAGCGGATGGGCCGGCGAAGGGCTTTAGCCAGATAGCAAATGAGAATAGGCTCGCGGTAAAAAGGGGCCTTCACACCAAAACCGCCACCCTGGTCGCGCGGCGCGATGATGCGTATTTTTTCAGCTGGAATTTCGAGAATGTCCGAGAGGGCGACCCGGTCGATATGCGGGCGCTGGGTGGTGATATGGGCGGTCAAACCATCCGCATCATCCCATTCCGCGAGAACCCCGCGTGTCTCCATTGGCGTCACACCGCAGCGCTGCACTCGGAATCGGTTTTTCACCACAACATCCGCCGTCATCATAATGTGATCGACTTCTTGCTCGTTTTGCTTCTGACTCTCCTCGGTATCGCCACCGGTAAAGCCCATTTCAAACATCATATTGTCGCCCCAATCGTCATGGACGAGCGTCGCGCCTGGTTCAAGCGCCGATTCTGGGTCGCCTACGTAGGGCAGTTCCTCAAAATCCACCGCGATCAATTCGGCGGCATCGGCACCGACATATTTATCGCGCGTGACGATTGCCGCGACGGGCTCGCCGTGGAATTTTACTTTGCCGACCGCGAGCGGCCAATGTTTTGGGAAGCGTGCCGGCAAAGCTGGCTGCACCACAGGTTGTGGCATTGGTAGGATTTCATCCTTGATGTCCTCGCCGGTGACAATGGCGATGACCCCGGGTAGCGCGATGGCTGCACTGGTGTCGATGTTTTTAATGATGGCGTGGGCGCGCTCGCTCCTAACAAAAGTCAGGTGCAGCATGCCCGGGGCGGTTAAATCCGCGAGAAAACGACCCTTCCCGGTTGTCAGCCGGTGATCTTCCTTTCGATTAAATTTTTTGCCGACCCAGACGCCTTCTTTCTTTGGATCCATGTCTGCCGCTCCTCTTGAATTGCTTGGTTATGCCGAATTCTTGGCCGCGTCTTTGACGGCTTCAACGATGTGGGCGTAGCCGGTGCAGCGGCACAAATTGCCTATCAAGCCATGGCGGATTTCGTCTTCTGTCGGGTCCGGGTTCTTTTTTAGGAACTCGTCCATATTCATCAGGATGCCTGGCGTGCAATAACCGCATTGCAGCGCGTGATGTTCATTAAAGGCGATCTGCAACGGTGTCAGTTCGCCATTGGTAGCCAAGCCCTCTACAGTGGTTATCTCATGCCCGTCCGCTTGCATTGCCAGCATTAGGCAGGATTTGACCGCTGCGCCGTCAAGCTGGACCGTGCAGGCACCGCACACACCCTCATAGGTGCAGCCGACATGTGTCCCGGTCTGCGCCGCGACATCTCGAATGAAGTCAACCAAAAGCAACCGGTTGGGAATGGTTTCCTCATAACTTTCACCGTTGATGGTGATGTTGAGCTTTGATTCCATGGTTATCTTTCTCCTGCTTCAGCGTGTCAGTTTGTGGCCCGCGAGAACGCGCTAGCGACAACTTCGGCGCCCAGCGAGCGGATCAACTGCTTGCGGTAATCCGCATCTGCCCACATGTCGCTTTGTGTCTCAATTTCATCTGAGGCAGCTTGCAGGGCTTCGGCAATCGCATCGCCGTCGCCTGGCAAAACGCCGGTGAGCCCGTTCTCAGCGGCACTTGAACGGCGCGGACCGTCGCTGAGGCCGCCGACCGCCACACGAGCCGAGACGCAGGCGCCCGAGGCGTCAAGCGTAAGCATGGCACACACGCCGATTACTGGCAGCGCGTCCGTCACTAGGCCCCATTTTTTATAGGCACTGCCGGTTGCTGCCGGAGCCGCCGGCAGGTTGAGCGACACTAAGATTTCGTCGTTTTCACGCTCTGTTTCCAATGGGCCGCAGAGGAAATCCTCCGCCGGCAGTGTACGTTCACCGCCCTTACCAATGATCTTCATCTCCATGCCCAGCGCTAGTGATACGGGCGGCATGCAGGCGGCGATATAGTTCCAGCACAGACTGCCGCCGATCGTCCCCCGGTTTCGAACCTGGCGGTCCCCAACTCTCGCCGCCGCGTCGCGCACCGCCTGATAGGCACCGTCGAGGCTGCTCTCTTCGGTCAGCGCCGCATAATTTGTGGTCGCGCCGATACACACGCCCAAGCCATCGACCGAAACGCCACGCAATTCAACTATTTCTTGCAGGTCGACGATGCAGCGCGGCCGCAGCAGGCGCGTTTTTAACGCCTGCATCGCGCTCTGGCCGCCAGCCAGAAACAACGCATCTCCTTCGTCGAAACGGCCAACCACCTCGAGTGCTTCGGCTATCGTTTGAGCGCGGATATATTCTTCAATTGCTGCTGGGTACATCGTGCCTCCTAACTCACTCTTCTTTATTTAGTCGTTAAAACTTTGCTAACCAGCGTTCGTTGATACTGCTGAAGCCAACTGCCCGCGGTGCGGCAAACTCTCTGCGGTTAACCAGCAAAGCGCGGCTCCGGAACACCACGGACGCCGAGGCCGGACACCGAAAAAAGACCGCCGGCGAGATATTGCGGTTTCGCTTCAACCGCGAACATATCATGCGCTGCCGGATGACTAATACGCGCCATCGACGTCACATACAGCACATCCATATTGGATCCGCCAAAATTGACACTGGTGATGTTCTTTACCGGCATGCCAATACGCCGCTCGACTGATCCGTCGGGAGTGTAGCGTACCAGATCCCCGCTCATTACTTGGGCATTCCAGAGACAGCCTTCCTCGTCAACGGTGGATCCGTCGGCGACGCCTGAGTCATCTTTGGTGCTAGCGAAGAACCGTTTGTTGGAAAGATTTCCACTCTCTATATCAAAATCATAGGCCCAGAACTCCTCCTGGAAGGTGTCGGCAAAATAAAATGTTTTGTCGTCGGGGCTCCAACAGGGACCGTTCGAGCAGATAATACCATCATCCACCTTCGTAACAGAGAGATCTGGGTCGAGCCGCCACAGGCCGCAAACTCCTAACTCTTCATTGTCATCCATCCCGCCGGCAAAAAAGCGCCCCCAGCGGTCGCATTTGCCGTCATTTAGTCTGGTGCGTGGTTGGTCGGATTCTATCTCGGTGATCAACTCGTATTGGCCGCTATCGAAATTGAAGAAATAGAAACCATCGGCCAGCGCCATGACGGCGCCACCATCTTTTCTGAGAGCGATCGCGCCAACGTCCTTGTCGACGTGCCAATTCTCAACTTTACCTGTATTCGGGTCCATGCGCCACACAGCGGGCTTATTGACGCGTCTCCCCGTGCCGTCGACCCAATAGAGGCGGCCCTCCTCGACATCCCATACCGGACCTTCGCCAAGATGGTTCTCGCATTCCAGCAGGCATTCGATTTTAATGCTCATGTATTTCCCCCAATTTTTTAAATGCTTTGTATCATGGGCTGTGGGAGTGGGCGATCTCATTGTCTCGACACTTGGCTGCGGGTATGAGAGAAACAAGCAAAGATACGTATTGAAAGAGTCAAAGGAGAGCCGCAATGGCCACGAGCCAAAAGGTCATTATTAGTTGTGCCGTTACGGGGTCGGTTCATACCCCGTCCATGTCACCTTATTTGCCGCTGACACCGGACGAGATCGCTAAGGACGCCGTTGCCGCCGCCGAAGCGGGGGCGGCTATCCTGCATTTGCATGCCCGTAATCCCGACGATGGCAGCCCGACGCCGGATCCGGACGTCTACATGCAGTTTCTCCCGCGGATTAAACAGCAGAGCGATGCCGTGGTGAACATCACGACCGGGGGTGGCCTCGGCATGACGCTGGATGAGCGCCTTGCCGGCCCGCTCCGTGCTAGTCCGGAAATGTGCTCGATGAATATGGGTTCAATGAATTTTGGCTTGTTTCCCATCCTGGATAAAATGAAGGATTTCAAATACGAATGGGAAAGGAAGCATCTGGAATCGACCCGGGATTTTATTTTCAGAAATACATTCAAAGATATAGAACAACTTTTTAAAAGATTAGGAGAGGACCACGGTACGCGCTTCGAGTTCGAGTGCTACGATGTAGGCCACCTCTATAATCTCGCCCATTTCGTCGACCGCGGGTTGGTAAAGCCGCCGTTCTTCGTGCAGACAATTTTCGGCATTCTGGGTGGCATTGGCGCAGAGCATAAGAACATGATGCATATGCGCGAGATTGCTAATGGTTTGTTCGGCGACGATTATCAATGGTCGATCCTGGCTGCCGGCCGGCATCAATTATCGTTCTGCACCATGGGAGCGATCATGGGTGGAAATGTCCGTGTGGGGCTGGAGGACAGCCTTTACGCAGGCAAGGGTAAATTGGCAAAATCTAACGCCGAGCAAGTCTCCATTATCCGTTCGATCGTTGAGAACTTGTCGATGGAAATCGCGACGCCGGGCGAAGCGCGTGAGATGCTCGCCCTTAAGGGCGGTGACTTGGTGAAATTCTAGGAGCCGGACGCGGCGCTGCACCCAGTATGGCTGGCGTATGAAAGTTCTACTGCTGCAGCACCATCTAAGTTCGGGCCCGGCTTATTTGTTCGAACCGGGTGCGACCTACAATGCCTCGTTCGATGCCCGCATGCCTTATCTTGAAGCTGAACACGTGCTGCCCGCAGACGATAGCGCATTCGACGCCTATATGCTGTTGGGCGGCATCATGAATGCTGGCGATGTGGAGGAATTCCCGTGGCTCGATCAAGCGGCGGAATTGGTGCGCCTTTTCACGGCGGCGGAAAAGCCGGTGATCGGAATTTGCCTAGGATCACAGATCATCGCCCGGGCGTTCGGCGCCAAGACCTATAACCTGCCGGCCTCGGAGATTGGCTATTTCCCGGCGACGATTACCGCTGCCGGCCGTGACGATGTTTTGCTTGGCCATGAATTCATCGAGCCCCTGTATTTAGCCGAGTTCCACAGCCAAACATTCGATATTCCAAACGAAGGCACGCGGTTGATGGAAGGCCAGCCGTCCTGCCCCAATCAAGCATTTCGCATCGGCACTGCAACATACGCTTTCCAACCGCATTTTGAAGTGACGCCTGCTTCTATGACGCAGTGGGTGGAGGGTTCTGAAAAGTTAGTGGCGCAACACGCCCCCAATCTGCCGACGCAACTGTCGCGGCTGTTGAATTTGTATCATTACGGTGCACATGATTTTTGCTGGAAGGTCGGCAATTCTTGGTACGAATTGATTGCCGAGCGCATGAAGCGCAGCTAGCTATTGCTGCTCTTCTGCTTGCTGTAGGATGCCGTAGCAGAAGAAATTCAGAGGGAGTAGAGGAATGATTGTTCAATCCGCACCCGAAGGAGAAACATCGGGAAAGCGTTTCGTCATGAAATTGGCTGAGCATCTTGAACTGGTCGGTCAATTCGCCGAAAACTATGGCAATGACAAATTCGCTGAGCCTGAGCCGCGCGAAGAATTCATGTATGTATGCCGTTGGCACGACAAGGGGTGGCAGGATTTAGACGACAACCCACCTCTCAGTGCGGATACCGGCCTGCCGCACAATCTCGTTGAAACGCCACTGCCGATTATCCTCCTGACCAGTGCGCGCTCGCCGGAGCATAACGAAGCGCACCATCCTTATTGTGGTTTGATCGATAGCATGCACATTTGGGGACTCTATAACGGGCGTTACGGTCTGTCGGACAAGAAACTCATCAATATGATTCCGGATGAGCATCGTCTGTTGGCCGACAACATGCTGAATAATGAATTTCAACGCCAGGCAAGATTGAAAGCGGAACTAGGTGCCGACGCCAAGACGGCTGACTGGGTTAAGGACGGGCCGCTCTTCACAAATTATAAAATCTTGCAATTCTTCGATACGTTGGCGCTCTATTTCAACTGTAACCATGCCGGTGCGCGAGGGGAATCGGTGTTCGAAAATGTTCCACTCGATCAGGAAACCGACGCTACCATCACCGTTCGTCCGGTTGGCGATTACAGTTACAGCCTCGATCCCTATCCATTCCGCAAAAGCGGTATGGCGATTTCCTATGCAGGGCGTTATCTGACCCCGATGGATGCCAGTGCCGAGCCGGATATGGCGGCGGTCATGCGTGATACGCTGATAGAGCGCCAAAGCGCTACGCTAGTAGCGGCCTGAATCAATCTGAATTGTGGAGATCATAAGTTATGAAGGCGGTTGTCATTCATCGTCACGGCGGTCCGGAAGAACTCGTCTATGAGGATATCGAGACGCCCGAAATCGGACCAAACGATGTTCTGATCAATCTTAAGGCCGTCGGGCTTAACCATTTCGATCTTGATGTGTGCGGGGGCATTTCCGGGTATCTTAGCCTGGATATGCCGCACATTCTTGGATGTGAGGGCGCGGGTGAGATTGCCGAAGTGGGAAGCGCGGTGGAAGCCTTCCGGGTTGGTGATCGGGTGATGCCGTTCCTGACCACGTCATCGGGACAGTGCCGTCACCGGATCTGCAATTGTGCGCTTGGCATGGACAATATCTGTCTCGATTTTGACAAGCTCGGCGTCACCAGGTGGGGGACTTACGCAGAATATGTAAAGGTCAGCCAGCACAATGTCATCCGGATGCCAGATGGATTATCGTATTTTGATGCCGCTGCCACGCAAGTGGCCTATGCCACGGCCTGGGAACTGGTGATCAACAAGGCTCTCGTCCGCCAGGGCGAAGACGTACTGATCAACGCGGCTGGCAGCGGCGTTGGCTCAGCGGCTATCCAGGTAGCACGCCTTGCCGGTGCACGTATCATTGCAACCGCCGGTTCTGACGAAAAGCTCGAGCGGGCGCGTCAATTGGGCGCGGACGAGGTGATCAACTATAACAAAACCGGCGATATCGCCGAGGCGGTAATGGCCATGACTGGCGGGCGCGGCGTTGATGTCTGCATCGAGATGGTTGGCGGCAGGATTTTGCAGCAAAGCCTCGCCGCGCTTTGTCTTAACGGTCGCTTGTCTACCTGCGGCGCCCATGCCGGTGAGAAGGTTGAGCTCGACATGATCGACTTTTTCCGCAAGCAAATCACCATGACAAGCTGCCACTTCGCACCGAAATCGACGAACACTGAAGTTCTCAATCTGGTCGGTCAAGGCAAGCTGAGGCCGGTGATCGCTAAGTCTTTTCCGCTCGCAGATATGCGCGCAGCGCATGAGCTTCTGGCAAGTCGTGAATTTTACGGCAAGATCGTTCTCAACGTTTGAGCTAGGGCAGGGCACCGGCCATGGCCGAAATCACGCTGCGTGGCGTTACGAAAATCGCGTCGCGACGCTACCTCCTCGATAATGTTGACATGACCATGCGCGACGGCGAATTAACGGTTCTCGTCGGCGACTCAGAATGCGGGAAGATAACAACACTGAAAGCCATCGCCGGTATCGATAAGATATCGAGCGGTGAAATTTATGTTGGCGGCACGGCGGTGTCTGGTCTCAAGGGGGGCAGACGCAATGTTGCCATGGTGTTTGAAAAGCAGGGCCTTTTACCTCACAAAAATGTCTATGATAACATCGCTTTTCCCCTGCACATGGCGAAGGTCGACAAGGCAGAAATTCGCGAACGGGTACATTCCGTCGCACGGCGTTTTGGCCTTGAAAACGTACTCACTAAGAGGCCCAAGAGAGTTAGTGAAGAGCAGCGTCACCTGATTGGAATCGCGCGCGCCGTAGTTCGTAATCCGGCAGCTTATCTGTTCCAGGCCATACAGCCCAAGGATGGTCCAAATATCCGCAAACGTGTGATGAAAGAGATGGTGCGCCTGGTGCTGGAGGACGGGGCCACTGTCATTTATGCCACAGACGATAGTGCTGAGGCGCTGCGCATCGCAGATAAAGTCATCGTGATGTCATTCGGCGCAGTTGCTCAGATCGGAACGCCTAAGCAGATTTACCGCAGACCCGCTGATCGTGATATCGCCGAACTGTTCGGAATGCCACCAATCAATCTATTGGCCGGCGAAATTGTTAGTCATGTAGATGGCCTGGCGAGAGTCCGTCTTGTGGGTGGCAGCGAAATTTCTGTGCCTGCTTTTGCAAAACTATCTCTTTCCGGCGACCAAGTAACCCTCGGTATCCGCCCGCCACACATCAAATTTGCGGACGCGGAAAGCAACACCCTCTCAGCGCAGGTTCTACAGAAAGAAATCTCCAGCGGCAAAACCATCCTACATCTCGATTCACCGGAGGGAGAGATCACTGCTATGGTTGAGGAAGTAGAGGCAAAAGATGTGACGCTCTATTTTCCGCCTGAATCTTGCCTTCTGTTTAACACCAATGGTCGGGCCATCCGCCGCAAAGCGCGACAGCGCCCGAAGCCCTGAAGTTAATCCGGCGCGCCCAAATCTTCGATGGCGCGGGCGCGCAGTTTATGTTTTTGCACTTTGCCTGTGGGTGTCATGGGAAGTTCCCCAACGCACAGAACATGGCGTGGAATTTTATAGCTCGCGATCTTCCCCTTGCAATGCGCTGCGACCGTGCCTTGATCCGGCTTAGTTCCGTCGACGGGAATGATAAAGGCCACCGGTATTTCTGCGAGGCGTGCATCCGGATAGCCTACCACCGCAACCTGATCCACCTCTGCCATCTTCAATAGGAAGGCCTCGACTTCGGCAGGTGAAACATTTTCCCCGCCTACCTTGAGCATATCCTTAAAGCGGCCGATGAACCGGAGATGACCATCTGGGCGAATTAGGCCGGTGTCACCGGTATGCAACCATCCATCAGCGTCGATTGCCGACGTCGTCTCTGCTTGGTTGTTGTAATAGCCTTTCATGATTGAGTAGCCGCGCACCAGAATCTCGCCTTGTTCACCCGTCGCCAGACGACGCCCGTTTTCTGGATCCATCACGCAATATTCAAGGCCCGGCATCGGAAATCCTGATGCGTCGCAGCGTTGCTCCGCCGTCGCACTGATGAACGAGCAGGCCGCGAAGGTCCAGGTCTCGCTCATGCCCCAACCCGAGACGGTTGTCGTCAGTTCTTCCTGACTGCGCCGGGCAATCGGTGTAGAGCTCAGCATCCCTGCCGGCAGGGAGCCAAAACGCAGCGACGATATATCGCGCTTGTCGCGCATCTGGCAGTCGAGCAAATCTTTATAATGTGTATCGAAGCCATGCATGATGGTGGCGCGTTCCGCTTCTACCAAACGAAGCGTTTCCGTGGCATCGAAACTATCCATCAGGATTTGCCTTGCGCCAGAAAGGATGGCCAGCATTGCGCATTCGCTATAGGCGTAGAGATGAAACATTGGCAAATTATTAATGATTGCGTCATCAAAGGTGACGCCAAAGCGGTTTATCCGGTCGATGACATTGCGGATGATAACATGGCTGTGCATCACCCCTTTGGGATGCCCGGTGGTGCCAGATGTATAGCAAATAAGTACGACGTCATCCGCATCAACAGCTGCCGCCCGTGCTTCAAGTTCATCTTGGCTTACCGATTTGCCGGCCGCCAGGAGATCAGCCCAGGCAAGCATACTCGGATCTGGTTCTGCGCCGAATAGAATCACGCGGCGTAGTTTGGGGAAGTTGTCGCAGTTGAGGTTTCGCGGCGCTTGTCCGGCAATGTCCGGTAAATTATCGCGAATCATCGCGAGGTAATCTACCGGCCCCGAGCGGGCCATGGAGATCCAGGTTGCGCTATCCGATTGTTTTACTGTGAAGGCGACATCAGCGGTACGGTAGCGCGTATTCAGTGGCACCAGAATGGCGCCTACCTTGGCGATGGCGTACATGAGAAACAGCCATTCCGGGCGATTGACCATCCAGAGAGCAACATGTTCGCCAGGCTCGACACCAAGGCCGATAAGGCCGCGCGCCGTCCGCTCCACTTCCGCATCGAATTCGACATAGCTCCAGCGTTGGTCGCCGTAACATAGCGCCTCGCGCTCGCCATAACGTTCCCGGGCCATCGCCGGTAAATCGCCGAATTTCAGCTTTTTGAACCATTCACCCATGTCGCATCCATTGCTTGCTGAAATCTATCCACTAAGCTTTACGACTCATAGAAAAGCCATAACCCACCGGTCTGGACAAGCAGTTCCGGTGAAAATAGGGAGAAAATATTGATGTCAGAACCGACCATATTGACTGCCGTCGAGGGCGCGATTGGGATCATCACCGTCAACCGGCCGGAAAGGTTAAACGCGCTAGATCTGGCGACCATCGGCCTGATGAAAACGGCGCTCGGCGACATGGCGGAGAACCCGGAGGTGCGGGTGATCATATTCACTGGCGTGGGTAAGGCGTTTATTGCCGGCGGGGATATCGCAGACCTTAATTCCCGCGAAGGATTAGCCCATTACACAGAATTCGCCGGACCTATCCACGATCTTTTCCGGCGTATTGAAATCTGCGACAAGCCGACAATTGGGGCCGTCAACGGTTGGGCCCTAGGCGGCGGATGTGAATTGATGCTTTCGCTGGATATCCGCATCGTTTCGGCCGGCGCGCGCATCGGCGTACCGGAGATTAACTTGGGCCTGTTTCCGGGCGCTGGTGGCACTCAGCGATTGATCCGGCAAATTTCCTTGTGTCGAGCCAAGGAACTTATGTTCACCGGGGACCATATCAGCGCTGAAGAATCTGTCGCTTTCGGTCTCGCCAACAGTGTTGTGCCAGCCGAAGAACTGATGTCGACCTGTAAAGCACTAGCCGACAAGATCGCCGGTAAATCGCCAGTCGCGCTTAGAATTCTGAAACGCACCCTGGCGGCCGGGGCAGACATGTCGCTGCCGTCGGCGCTGGCCCATGAGCAGGGGATGATTAGCCTTACCATGGACAGCAAAGACGCGCATGAGGGTTGTCGTGCCTTTCTAGAAAAGCGCGATGCCAATTTCGGTGGGCACTGAAGTATGGATTTTCGCGTTACCGACGATCAGGAATTGATGGTCGAAACGGCAACCAAAATCTGGGAACAGTTAGCGTCGATTATTGGCGGTAGTTCAGAATTGCGTGTGACTTTCCGACGGGGATGAGGCAAGTCATTTGCGGCGCTGGATTATGTGGTGCGGCGCTGGCTGAGGATCATTGTGGCTGGTCGGGATTGCTGGATTTGTTGAATGCTGAACGTATCGTTACTACGGTAGCATTGGTCGGTGCTACCCATCTCGCGATCGGCCTTGCCGTTGACTAAGCCAAGCAACGCAAAATTTTCGGTGATTGTCCGATATCTATTATCAAGGTCTACAGTTTCCAGACACCCAAGCCGCAGCTGAAGGCATTGAACTCGTAATGCAGACAATGGATGTGGCATGGGATGAGTCTCAGAGATGCATGTCGAACGCCCGTGGCGTCAGACGCGCCTGTTTTGCTTTACCCTGTTCTCCAAAGAGATGATCCTAAACAATATTTCAATACATGAATTGGGCATGGTGCGAGGATATTAACTCGGTTGATGAAAAGCGTATTGAGGTGAGCTAAATACATATTAGTTAGGACTCTCGCAGCGTAAATTTGTTAATCTAGGGAGGATCAATATCCAGAAACTATATCTTGTTGGGAGTAGCATGATGCTAGGCGGATATGCGGGACAATTACTTCGGGTTAATCTTACTACGGGGCGCTGCGAGACCGAACCTCTACCCGACGAATCCGAGCTCCGGAAATATGTCGGCGGTATCGGCCTGGCGATGCGAATCATCCTCGATGAAACTCATGCAGGCATGAAGGCGACCGACCCAGACGCACCGTTCTTGATGATGAACGGCCCATTGGCCGGAACCTCGGCCCCAAGTTCTTCCAACCTTGCCATCGTTTCGTTGAATTATGATACGCCTTACGCGGTAGCGACCGGCCACTCGCATGGATATTGGGCAGCCTATCTAAAACATGCTGGCTATGATGGCATTGTTATCACCGGCAAGGCGGATAAGCCTGTCTATCTTTGGGTCGACGATGACAATGTCGAAATTCGAGATGCGACGCAAATTTGGGGCAAAGATACGCGAGAAACGGAGCGTTTGATTAAGCGTGAACTTGGTGATGAAGAGAAGATTAGCGTTGCTTGCATCGGGCCAGCGGGAGAAGCGATGCTGCACGGCGCCTCGGTTAAGAACGACCGCAATCACGGTGCTCACAAGGGCGGCATCGGCGCGGTTATGGGGTCCAAGATGCTGAAGGCGGTGGCAGTGCGCGGGACTGGCACCCCGGCGCTAGTAGACGCTAACGGATTTGCTGACGTGACGAAGAAATGGGATGATTCTATTACCGCCGAACGCAAGCCGGGGGAGGGCACGCCGGCCGTTGGCTCACTGCTGAAAGAGGGTGGTATCACGCGTATTTATACTTATGTGGCCGCGGAGAGCATGATCGGCTGCAAAAATTTGACCGATCCAAATTGGGGCGAGGGCTATGCCCAGAAGTTTGTGGACCGGGCGGCCGAGGATTGGAGCGTGGTGCCAAAGGAATCCTATAATTGCACCATCGCCTGCGCCTATGACTGCACCATCAATAGCGGGAAATTCGCAGGCTTTACCGCAAGTATGTGCGGCGGCGGTGAGAATATTGAAGGCGCTGCCGCGATGATCGGTATTGACAATCCTGATGAGGCGCTTGCGTTGACCGATCATTTCGACGGTATGGGCATTGATTCATCGGTCGCCGGCGCGCTGATGGGCATGTGTTACGAGCTTTATGAGCGCGAGCTGTTGTCGCCCCAAGACACCGGTGGTCTTGAGCTAAATTGGGGCAATTTCGATTCTGCAGTAACGCTTATCGATCAAATGTGCAGCGGGGAAGGATTCGGTGGTCGCGTGCTTGCCAAGGGCCTTAAGGAAGCAGCAGCGCTATTGGGCCCGCCGGCGGAAGCCTGCGTCCTGCATATCCGGGGCGGTGGCATAAACTTACACGATTGGCGACCGGCCTGGAGCGTCTTGCTTGGCCAAATCGTGGCCGGCGCTGGTGTGTGCTGGCAAGGTCCAGGCGTCGACGCCTGGACCTCAGAACCTGACCTTGGCTATACCGAAATAGCAGAGCCTTTCATTACCGAAGGTAAGGCAGAGGCAGTGGCCAAGACCCAAGCCAAAAAGTTATGGGAAGATTCGCTCGGCGTCTGCTGGTTTGCCTGCTGGGGCGTGAAGGACGTGCTGCCCAATTCCGCGAAGGCGATCGAACTTGCCACCGGATGGAAAGATTTCGATCAGGAAGAAGCCCTGGCGGTCGGCGAGCGCCTGATCAATATGCAACGCATCATCGCTATCAAACGCGGCTTTACCTCCAAAGACGAGTTCGATGTTTCCGATCGCTTGTTGGAGGCACCGACCGAAGGTCGGGCGGCGGGCAAGACCATCAAGCCGCATTTGGAAGATCTGGTGAAAGATTATTACGGCGAGATGGGCTGGGAAGAAGCAGGCCGGCCGACCGAAGCGACACTGGAGAAAGTCGGCCTCTCTGGCGAACTCTAAAAATTAAAGTTTAGGGACAGCTCGGCGTTTCGGGCCCGGGGGCGCCGAGCGCAAGGTACCGCTCGCGTCCTAGACCTAGCGTTTGATCGACGCTGGTGGTGACATAGGCCACCTCATGGTGCAGGTGGTTGTCTTCGCCGAGGGTAATTTCAAGGACATAGTTATTGGCGATCGCCTGTCGGTTTTCGTCGAGCGAAACGAGCCCCACCGGGGTCTCAAAGCTCAGTTCTGCCAGCGCTCCGCGAAACACGTTGCCCCCGTAAGATAGTTTGCCATCCACCGCATCTAGGGCGAGGAGCGCGGCTTTGGTATTGACGTAGTAACTGAAGGTGAAAAGAGACGGCTCCTCCGCAGCATCAGGGTAGCGTGCGCGATATGCGGTCACGAATTCCTGCCAGCCTCTCCCCTGATCACCATCGGCAAGCGGAGACCCGGCAATCGCACCTGGCAGTCGACTATGAAAGATTGAGTTTGCGCCGAGCAAGGAAGGGTCGAAGGTAATCGAACCGCCGATAATTGGGAGCGTGCCGCCATCATTCCAATATTGCGTGAGAAAGTCTGCTGTCGCGTCGCCATCGAGCGCGATAAAAATTGCATCTGCTTCGCTGGTTTCGAGTTTCGCCGTGATTGCGGCATAGGACTTGTCACTAAATGGTAACCAATGATGCTCGGTGACACTGCCGCCAAGAGCGCAGAACTCGACTAGGAATCCCATCACTTGGGTATAGGGAAAGGAATAATTCTCGCCTAGAGTAACGACCTGACGGTAGCCCTTGTCGAAATAGGCGTACCGACCGAGACCAGCCATCCATTGTGCTGCATCCGTGGTAAAGCGAAAAAAATTGGGTGCCGGATCCATCAAAGTCAGGTCGCGTGCCGCCGAGGCGCCATTCAGGAATGTGATCGTCGGGACGGTTTTGGCGAACGCCTTGAGCGCCCTTCCTTCGCGCCCGCTGAGCGGGCCAATGATAATCTTAGCCTCGCTTTTGCTTACCAAAACTTGCGCCCGAGCCTGAATGGTCTCAGCTGGAGCATCGCCGGTTTCAAAGATGAGTTGGACGAGTTTGCCTCCGGCACTACCGTCGAATTCGGCTAGTGCCAGTTCTGCGCCGCGCTTAGCTTCCAAGCCGTAGTCCGCATAGACCCCGGCTTGTGGCGCTAATACGCCGATATTGATGGCTTCTTTGGCTCGTGGCGTGGTGGCCGCGAGTGTACAGCCTAAAGAACATACGGCGAGGAGCGTCAAAAGACGTATTAATACAATCATAGGCGGATGTAGTTGTTGCGGGCGATCCGAAGGTTTCGCCAAATTAATCGTTACAAAATGGCCAGGATAAAAATGGACCGGCGAACTCTAAACACGGCGCTACGAAATGCGCAATATGATTTGAAATTAGATCGTCTGGGGATACGCGATATAATTAGTAACGAGCATTGGAGCGCCACGACAAATTGATTGAGCAACATGAATTTCAGAATTGCAATAGATACTGGTGGCACCTTCACTGATGTTGTTGTGGCAGACGAGAGGGGGGAGCTCACCCTTGGCAAGGCGCCGAGTACGCCAGAACGAAGCTCCGGTGGGGTGATCGACGGGCTCAGAGATGCGGCGCGCAATATGTCGCTCGATCTGGCTGGGCTGATCGCTGGTACTGAAGTCCTAATCTACGGGACGACTTGGGCAACAAATGCGATCATCACCTGCAATACCGCCAAAACCGCGATACTTTTGACCGAAGGGTTTCCGGATATCCTGGTCTACCGCCAAGGTGGCAAGTTACATCCGTTCGAAATGCAGATTGATCCGCTCAAGCCTTATGTGCCTAGAAGCCTGACTGTTGAGGTGCCGGAGCGCATCAATGCTGAAGGCGGGATAGAGCGCGCGCTCGACGAGGGGGCGGTGCGGCAATCATTGAAGCGCTTGAGTAAGTGCGGCGTCGAGGCGGTGGCAGTTTGTTTGCTGTGGTCGATCAAGAATCGGGCACATGAGGTGCGCATTGGCGAACTAATCGAAGAAATAATGCCTAGCATACCCTTCACCCTATCGCACCAGCTCAATCCGATTTTGCGCGAATATCCACGTGCCTCTTCGACAGCCATCGATGCCTCGCTCAAGCCGCGTATGCAGGCGCATTTAGGCGAATTGCAGAGTGATTTGAATGCCATTGGTTTTGTAGGAGAAATGCTAGTCAGTACGGTCTCGGGCGGAGTGATGCATGTGGCCGATGTTGCCGAACGGCCAATTTATATGGTCAAGTCGGGGCCGGCTATGGCGCCGCGCGCCGGTATCGCATATGCCGAGGCGGAGAATCTTAGTACCGATCTGCTCGTCGTTGACTCTGGCGGCACCACCTTTGATGTCAGCCTGGTGCGTGACGGCGAGGTCAAATTCACCCGTGAGACATGGCTTGGACCGCTCTTTTATGGGCACAATCTCGGCCTTTCTTCGGTAGATGTGAGGAGCGTTGGCGCTGGCGGCGGCTCCCTCGTCTGGATCGATTCCGGTGGTTTGTTGCGCGTTGGACCAGGTAGCGCCGGCGCGGTTCCCGGACCCGCCTGTTACGGGCGTGGCGGCACTGAGCCAACGGTTACGGATGCTGCGGTGGTGCTCGGCTATATCGATCCCAATCACTTTCTTGATGGGCGCATGCCACTCAATGTTGAAGCAGCACGTGTGGCGGTTGGCGGTATCGCTTCGGTGCTTGATTTAGCGCTTGATGAGGCGGCATTTTCGATTCTTCGTATCGCCAGTGAATCGATGATCAAGGCAATCGAGGAAATTACTGTTAATGAAGGGGTGAACCCGCGCGAATGTATTCTCGTTGCTGGCGGTGGCGCAGCCGGGCTGAACATCTTACCTATCGCCGAAGCACTCGGCTGCCGCCAGGTTCTGTTGCCCAAGACGGCCGGCGCACTGAGCGCTTGCGGGGCGCAATATTCTGATATCGTCGCCGAGTTTAGCGCCAGCCAATATGTGCGTACAGATCATTGGAGCGTTGAACGGGTGGCCGGTACACTGGCCGATCTTGAAGGTCAGATGGAAGATTTTGCCGATGGCCTACGGGATCGCGGACTCTCCGAGTTCCATACGCAGTACTTCGTCGATGCGCGTTATCTTAATCAGCAATGGGAAACAGAAATTGAATTGCCCGGAACGGATTTTGGGGAGGCCGGCGCACTCCATGCGCTGATCGAAAGGTTTCATGGGGTTCATGAGGATCTCTACGGCGTCAAAGACGAGAACGGCATGCTGGAATGCCTCCATTGGAAAGCCCGCCTGACCGCACGCCTCGAGCGACCATCGCCAGACGTCTGGCAACCCGGGACCGGCCAGGAGGCCGCACCAGCTCGCGTTATGCAGGCCTATTTTGGCGTGCATGGCCTTCTCGAGACGCCGGTTTACCGCGGTGCCAATTTGGCGCCGGGCACAGAATTTTCGGGACCCGCCTTAGTCGAGGAACCGACGACCACGATCGTCGTCTATCCCGGCATGACCGCACGGGTGAGTGCCGCAGGTAATTACATGCTCGACACCGCACCCGACTCTAAGGTGGCCCCCATAGAAGTTGACGCGCCCATCGATTCGGTGGATTTGGCGATAATGGCCAACCGCATCGACGCCATCCTGCGCGAAATGCAGGGCGTGGTGATGCGCACAGCTCGCTCGGCCGTTATTGGACAATCGCGCGATTTTTCGTGCTCTATCGTCACCGCAGAGAACGAATTGCTTGCCACTGCTGAAGGCATACCGGCGCATATATTCGGCTCGCATCTGCAAACCGCGACGATCGCGCGCGAGCATCCCGGTTACCGCGAAGGTGATGCCTACCTCCACAACGACCCATATGACGGCAATAGCCATGCTGCCGACTGGTCGATCATGGTGCCGGTGTTTCACGGCGGCGAACATCTGTTTACCGTAACCGTCAAAGGCCATCAGGCAGATTGCGGAGATTCAATCCCAACCACCTATACGCCGCGGGCGCGCGATGTCTATGAAGAAGGCGCGCTAATTTTCCCGTGTGTCCGCATTCAACGCGATGGCAAGGACAATGAAGACATTATTCGCATGTGCCGGCGGCGCATTCGAGTGCCTGATCAATGGTATGGGGATTACCTCTCACAATTGGGCGCGGCGCGAATCGGTGAGCGCCGGTTGAAGCAGTTTGCTGACAAATATGGCGCCACCCGGGTGCGCCAGTTCATCGCCGATTGGTTTGATTATGCTGAACGCCGCGCGCTGTATGCCATCCAGAAGTTGCCTAAGGGCACGCTTATCAATCATGGCACTCATGATCCAGTCGAACCGTTTCTGCCTGACGGGGTAGATATTACCGTTAAGGTCGAGATTGACCCGGACGCTGGCATGGTTACGGTAGATTTGCGTGATAATCCAGATTGCATCAACGCTGGTCTAAATCTTACCGAAGCTTGCGCTACCGCCAACGCCATCCAGGGAGTGTTTGAGAATTTGGATCCCGACCTGCCGGCTAATGCTGGCAGCTTCCGACTTGTAAATGTGCTTTTGCGCGAGAATTGTGTGGTCGGCATTCCGCGCTTTCCGCATTGTTGTTCGCTGGCTACCACCAGCATGGCTGATGTGGTCGTGAACCTCACCCAATCAGCGTTCACCCAGCTTGGCGACGGGTTTGGTATGGCGCAGGGCAATCTCTGCTTCGCCGCCGGCATGGGGGTGATTTCGGGCACTGACTGGCGGCGTGGCGGAGCTGATTATATCAATCAGGTTTATGTGATGGGTGGTGGCGGCCCGGCGCAGCCGGCCAACGATGGTATGATTTATTTATTGACACCGGGCGGTGCCGGTTTGTTGCACCGTGACAGTATTGAGTTCGATGAACAGCGCTTTCCCGTTTTTATCCGCTCGCAACGCTTATTGTCTGATTCAGGCGGCGCCGGGCGGCAACGTGGGGGGCCGGCGACCGAGGTCGTCTTCGGCCCAAGGCATGATCCGATGACGGTTAGCATTATGGGGGGCGGCACAATAAATCCGCCGCAGGGCGTTCTTGGCGGACATGATGCCAACCATGCGTATCACGGGCATATAAAGGTGGATGGTTCGGAAGAATTTCAACCTAACGGCGTTATGCTGACCCTTGATGCTGGCGAATTCGTGCGCTCGATAGATAATGGCGGCAGCGGCTATGGCGAGCCGTGCTACCGCAACGCAGAGGCGGTACTCGAAGACGTGGTGGAAAAATTCGTCACACGCGAGACCGCGGCGGAACTGTATGGTGTGATACTGTCCGGCAATATTGAAGACGGCACCCTGGCGATCGATACAAATGCCACCGTTGCCCGGCGCAGTCAGCTAGCGGAAGAGTAGGGCAGCCCAATCATGAATCTCCATTACTTGCTTGCGCAACGCGGCGAAGAGGGACGGCCGGTCCGTATCGGCGTTATTGGTGCTGGAAAATTTGCCACCATGTTTCTTTCGCAAGCAAGGCATACGCCGGGTATGCATGTGATGGCGATTGCTGATCTCGACGCTGAGCGCGGACGAACGGCGCTCAACGCCGCCGGTTGGCCCGCCGATGCCGCCGAGGCCCCGAGTTTCGACGCTGCACTGAAGAACGGCACGACACATATATCCGATGATGTCGACGCGCTGATCTCGGCGGACGGCATGGAACTTGTGGTTGATGCTACCGGCAATCCGCCCGCCGGCATTGCTCATGCTCTAGCCTGTATCGAACATGGTTGCCATATCGTTATGGTTAATGTCGAAGCCGATGCACTCGCCGGTCCGCTATTGGCACGGAGGGCTAAAGCGGCTGGGTTAGTCTATAGCTTGGCTTACGGCGATCAACCTGCGTTGATCGCTGAACAGGTCGACTGGGCGCGCGCGAGTGGCTTCGAAGTCGTGGCGGCGGGAAAGGGTACGAAATATTTACCCGGATATCATTATGTTACGCCAGACGATGTGTGGGCTCACTATGGCATTGACGCTGATCATGCCGCGGCCCATGGGCTGAATGCGCAAATGTTTAATTCCTTTCTCGACGGCACTAAATCGGCAATCGAAATGACCGCTGTAGCCAATGCCACAGGACTGAACCCAGCACCCCAGGGGTTGAGCTTTTCGGCATGCGGGGTTTCTGAATTGGCGAAGCAGCTTCGCCCTGCCGGGGATGGCGGGATCCTCCATCATAAGGGACAGGTCGAAGTGATCTCCAGCCTCGAACCTGGTGGCGGGAATGTTATCGGCGACCTACGCTGGGGAGTTTTTGTCGTGTTCGAAGCACCGAGCAGTTACGCGGTGACTAGTTTTAAAGAATACGGCATCCCAACCGACCCAAGCGGACGCTACGCGGCCATGTACAAGCCGTTTCATTTGATTGGCTTGGAGCTTGGTATATCAATTGCCAGCGCCAAGCTCCGGGGCGAGGCCACCGGCGCACCGAACGGCTTTCGTGGCGACGCCGTGGCCACGGCAAAAAATGACCTAAGGGCCGGTGATATGCTTGACGGGGAGGGTGGGTACACGGTGTACGGGACGTTAATGCCGGCGGCGGCGAGCCTGGCAGCAAATGGCCTACCGATCGGTTTGGCGCATCGGGTTAGGCTGAAGCACGCCGTCGCGCGGGATAAAAAAATCCGCTGGTCCGACGTTGATATTGATTTAACCTCACAAGCGGTCAAAATTCGCCGTGAGATGGAA